>Ga0187833_10000833_pt1 | contig 35968 bp, 29 predicted proteins | sample ETNtaG_37_FD_167968 | JGI IMG/M metagenome (GOLD analysis project Ga0187833, IMG submission 167968) | Marine microbial and viral communities from oxygen minimum zone, Eastern Pacific Ocean - ETNP2014_SV_400_PacBio MetaG (Illumina Assembly) | ecosystem: Environmental > Aquatic > Marine > Hypoxic...
TGTGGCCGACCAGGTGACGAGGGTCGACACGCTTGCCGCCGGGCTGGCGGCGATCCAGCGGTCACTCGCAGCGGCACCGAAGGCATCGGCGCCCACCGGAGCCTCGGTGACGCAGGACTCCGAGCCGGTCCACGAGGTGTCTCTCGACCGATTGGCGGCAGAGACCGTCTATGCGGCCATCGAGGACCGTCTCCGCGGTTCGCCCGAGGCCATCCGTCAACAACAGTCCGGCTATCTCGATCTCATCCGAGAGTTGCCTGGTTCGAAGCCGGTGGCCGATCTGGGATGTGGCCGTGGCGAGTTCCTCAGCCTGCTGGCGGAATCAGACATCCGAGGGGTCGGTGTCGACCTGAGTGCTGCGTTCGTGGCCGAGTGCCGGGAACAGGATCTCGATGTCAGTGAACAGGACCTGCTGGCATTCCTCGGGTCGCAGAAGGACAAGTCGCTGCGCGCCGTCGTGTCGTTCCAGGTGCTCGAGCACCTGCCGTTCCCGGTGCTGCTGCGAACGTACGCGGAAGCCTTTCGTGTGCTGGTTCCGGGTGGCCTCTTCCTCAACGAGACACCCAACGGCGCCAACCTGGCGGTCGGCGGGTCGACCTTCTGGCTCGACCACACCCACGTCCGCCCACTCCACCCCGAGTTGCTCCGTCACTTCGCGGAGTTCTACGGCTACACGGACGTCCGAGTGGACCTCGTGTCGAAACCGGAGATCCCGTGGAGTCTCGGACCGGAGGCGGGTGGCGAGCCGGTCGGCGATGCGGTGCTGGGTCTCCAGGAGTACGTGCTGAGTGGGCAGGACGCCCTTCTCGTCGCCTACCGGCCCCGCGAGCCTCGCAAGCAGCGTGCGTCAAAGGCGTCCACCACCCGTTCCAAGAGGTCTTCGTAACGGACCATCAGGTCGTCCCAGCGGCACTGGTCCTCGACTTAGGAGCACATCGGCAGGGCCAGTTCCGGAGGGCCGAACCTTACTGTGGGGCCGTCACCCGTCCCATGATGAACACCGAGGCATCCCGGAGCAGATCGGAGCCCGACATGCAGAGGGCGTCCGACTAGCATTGGGCCGACATGCGTGAACGATCGGACACCATCGTCGGACGTCTCCGCACGGTCATGGGGCGGGAGTGGAGGCCTCCAATTCTGGGCTTGGCCGTCGTGGGGTTTTTCGGCTCGATGCTGTTTCGGGTGTGGCGACTGCACCCACGTGTCCCCGTGGTCTATCAGGGCGACGCGGTGCTTTCGATGAGCGCGATTCGAAACATCTCACTCACGGGCTGGTACTCGTCGACCGACCTCCTTGGAGTTCCGTACGGACAGAACCTCCTCGACTTCCCCGCAGTGGGCGACTTTCTGCACCTTGTCGGCCTCCGATTCCTGGTGCTCTTCACCGACTCACCGGGTCTGATCCTGAACGTCTTCTACTTCGCGACGTTCGCCACGGTCTTCCTGGGTGCCTTTGCTGGCTGCCGGCTCCTCGCTATCCGCCCTTTCGGCGCCGTGGTCGTCGCCGTGCTCTACACGTTTCTCCCCTTTCACACGCTGCACGGTCCGAGCCACCTCTTCCTCTCCTCCTATGGCGCCGTGCCACTGTGGGTGGCACTGGCTGTTCGACAAATGGGGGACGATCCGCTTATTGGTGCACTCCCCGGCATCAAGCTTCGTCAATGGCATTCTTGGCTCCGGCAGCCGGGGCACGCGGTTGCGGTTGTGGTCGTCGTTCTCGGTGCGACGACCGGCCTTTACTACGCGGTGTTCATGACGGCGACGCTGCTGGTTGGCGGCCTCGTGGGCGGCCTCGTCCATAGGAGTCGGAATCGGTTCGCTGTTGTATGGGGTCTGGCGGGCCTTGGTGGCTTTCTCCTCACTCTCCAATACCTGCCGACATGGTGGTTTCACCGCTCGGCGGGTTCGAACGCTGAGATCGTGGAGCGCGGAATCCACAACATTGAGTACTACTCACTCAAGTTGACGGACCTCGTCCTGCCCGTGGCCGGGCACAGGATCGACTGGATGGCCGAATTGCGTGTGGAGAGCCAGGGACTTCTGCTGCGTGGTGAGCAGGCAGAGGCGATCGGGCTTGTGGGTGTGGTGGGCCTGGCAGCGATGGTGCTCGTGGCGGTCGTTCGGATGCTGCGCGGTCATCCTGGTGGGCGACACGGTGCACTTGCCGTCGTAGGCGGAACGGCCTTCGTGATGGCCTCCGTCGGAGGGCTTGCCACAGTTGTGGGCATCGTCGGCTTCACGTACCTTCGGGCCTGGGGTCGGATCTCGGTTGTGGTCGCCTTTTGTGGGCTGTGCACCGTGGGCATAGCCCTCGAACACCTGAAACGACGGCAGGGACTTCGCCCGATGCTGGTGCTCGGGGCATTGATTGTCGTGATCGGCGTCCTCGACACAAATCCTCAAGTTCCCTTTGCCAACTACGACGATACGGCAGCAAACTGGTCCAACGACGAAGCGTTCGTGCGCGATATCGAGACCCAGTTCGGTGTGAACGCGACCATCTTCCAGTTGCCGATCATTCCATTTCCGGAACACCCGCCGGTCTACAGAATGGTCGACTATGACCACCTACGCGGTTACCTGCACTCGGACACGCTGGGGTGGAGTTATGGCGGCGTGAAGGGACGTATGTCAGATTGGCAACAGCGCCTCGTCGGCCGTTCGCCGACGGAGATTGCCGATGGTGTGGCACTGGTTGGATTCGATGCCATATGGGTGGATCGCTTCGGCTATGGCCCCGAAGCGGCGGCCATCGAGAGTGCTCTGGGTCAGCCGAACCTACGGAGTCCCGACGGTCGGCACGAGGTCTACGATCTCCGTGAGCGGAGAGGAGTACTCGTGGCGGAGTTGGATGTGGAAAAGGTCCAACGTCGAATCGACGCCCTGCTGGAGCCAGTCACCGCGTCATATGGGAAAGGCTTTCACGGGACCGAGACCGCCGAGGGTCGCCAGTTTGCCTGGGCACCGGCCAAAGCGGCCATCGACCTTTCCAACCCGACCTCGTCCACTCGCCACATCCGGCTCTCCTTCTTCGCCGCCAGCGCTGTCGACGGTGACTGGCAGTTGACGCTTTCCGCGCCGTCGAACGGGTCTCGTTTCGCACTCTCGGCCCACGGCGCTTCGATTGAAGTTGATATCGAAGTGCCCGCAGACGGCGTGACACTGAACCTCGAGTCGAACGCACCAAGACTTGCCACGACGGACCCCCGCGACATCCGATTCCGAGTCTTCGGTCCGATTGTGACTAGACCAATTGATGGCTCGTGACGGCGGATCGTTCGAGTGACGGCAACCTCAACATTCGGAGAATAAACGCTAGCCTCTGGACAAGAGGACTGAGGGTGGCGGTCGTTGCCCTTGGAATGAAAAAGGGCTCCGGGGTGAACTGAGCGATGTTGGGACCGTCACTGCACGCTCTGGTGTTGTCTGCCGTGCTCCTCGGAACACTGACGCTCATCGGCGCACCTGGAGCTCTCCTCCTTCGCCGATACCTCGATGCCTCCTTGGTGTCCACACCGATCATCGGTATGGCCGTCTTCCAAATCGCTGCCTGGTACATCCTGGACCACACGTCGATCGGAATCGATCCGATAGTTCTTCCTTTGTTGATTCTCAGCACGGTGGTAGCTGCCCTTGTCTGGTGGAGGAGTCGGACCAGGGAAGAACACGATGCCTTGGGGGCGGATCGCCGACTGCGTGTGACAATGCTGCTCACAGCCATTTTTTCGAGCCTGGTCGTGCTCTTTCAGGCGCGAAATCTCCTTGGACTCGGCCACCTGACGGTCGCTTCACTTGGAAACGTAGACCTTCCTGATTACAGCGCCGTGGCGGACCTGTTCTCGAGCGACGGATTTGACGCCGAAGGATCGATCGTCGGCACAGACCTGGGGGAGCGAGGCCGCACTGATGTTACGGGCGCCTACGCGCTCCTGGCCTATTCGGTTTCTGTCACCGGTAGGCACCCGTGGCAGGTCTTCGTGCCAATGGCACTTGTGGCCACGATCCTACTAACGCAGTCGATTGCTCGACTTTTCGTAAGGCGGACCGAACTCCCGGCGTACCTCATTGCGCTCATTGCCAACGTTGGCATCACAGCACCATTTTTCCAATACGTGATGTGGCAGAACTATCTCTCGCAGCTGTTGGGCATGGCAGTGGCGCCCCTCCTCTTCCTGCTGATCTGTGAGGTGATGGATCGGCTGGGGGCACCTCGGAGCGAGAGGCTGGCGCACCTCGCCATGCTCGCCCTCGTTTTTGTATTCCTACTATTTACCTACCCGCACATGTTCTTCCTGCTGCCGCCGGTTGCAATCCTGGCAGTGGCTCTTTCGTTTGATGAAACGCCGATGAACTTTGCGCGCATTGTGCGTGCGGTTGCTGCGGTAGCAGTCGCCGGAGGCATGGCTTTGCTCGTGGTTCCAGTCCGTGCCTGGCTGGCGCTCGAGCGATTTTTGTTTCTCCGACACCAGTTGGCTGGATGGGAGCAGGAACCGTTCACACCGACGGACCTGTTCGGCCTGACTGGCTGGATTGGCGACCACGCCACATGGGGGCTTGTTCTTCACGGCTTTTCAGGTCCGACCCGCTGGGGTTCCGTCCTGCTCTCGGCTTTCCTGGTCGTCGAGGCATTGCGGCTCTCGCAACGGATGTGGCGGCATAAGGAGCGGCGATGGCGACTTCCGGTCACCGGAATGATCGTGGCCATCCTCGGCACCTACATAATTTTTGTCGCGATTGACGGTGGCGTTGGTTACCGCCAGTGGAAGTGGATCTCCTACTTCCAACCGATGTTGGTCGCTTTGTTGATAGTCCCATTTCTCGGGTGGATCGTGGGTCGAAGGAGGTCTCACCGTCCGGGATGGTCAGGCACGATCTTTGCCGTCGCAATCGTCTTACTTCTTGTCGTCGCAGGCCTCATCTCGAGCCTTCCGATCACTGGTCGTCTCGGTGACGAGTCGCGGGTTCTCATCGCCCCGGATGGGCTCGAGCAGATTGAGCACCTCTCCTATGACGCGTTGACCATTTCCCTACAGGAGCGGTGGATGCCTCCAACGCGTCCCGGCCTCATGTCCCACTGGGACTCCATGTGGGTTGCCCATCTGGTCGACGCTGAGGCCGTTCACGTGCTCGATCGAGGGTACTACGTGGTCTCAGAACCGAGCAAGGGTCCGGTCCTCGTCTATCGACAACAGGTCGACGCCGCTCCGTGGGTGGACCCCGTCTGGTCGGCCGGCGGGTTCGCGTTGCTTCCGTACCCGTCGGAGATGGCAACGAGCCGTTTCCCGGACCAATTGCAAGCTGATCTCTCTGTCGAATTGGCTCCAGGGCCTGACGAGTCAGTGGTGGCTACTTACAAGCTGACGAACACCGGTGATGCGTCGTGGATCGGTCACAGGAACAGGTCGGCCGGGGAAGTGGTGCTTGGCTTACAGACGCTTGACGCTGCTGGACGGACAGTCAACTCCGACTATGCCAGAGTCCCCCTCGTTGACTGGCCGATCATGTTGCCACCAAACGAATCCGTTGCAGGGACCTTCACTCTGCCCGCTCGCCCGTTTGATCACAGCGTATTCATTCGTTTCGCCCCTGTAGCCGAGCATGTTGGCTGGTTTTATGACCTCGGTACGGTCCCACTCGACTTTGGAGCGATTGTCAATGACCGTACGGGCTTTGGCGGTCTACTCGAGGTGGAGAAGGTAGTGGCGCTGGATGGCTCGCTGCTCCTCAACTACACCGCGACAAATACCGGCGACGTGACTTGGATTGGCAGCCACAATTCCAAATTGGGCGAAGTCACACTGAGGGCAACAGCTCTGGATGGCGATGGAAGCCGCTTGGATTGGGAGGCATGGTCGGCACTCACGACTTGGCCACTGTCGATTGAATCTGGGCAAAGTATCGATGGTGTCATCTCGATCAGAGACCTACCAGATGAAGCGTTGTTCGTTGTTCTGGAACTGGTCGCAGAGCGTGTTGCCCTGTTCACAGATCTCGGTGGTTATCCGACTATTGTGGCGGTCGATCCGGAGGGGGAGCGTCGGTTGACCTCCTATGACGGTGCAAGTGCCGCTGAAGGACTGTCGTTGTCCGGGATCCTCACCGTCGAATTGAACTCGTCGGTCGACTTTCTCTTGGCTGGGACTTTCGAGTTGCACAACTCGGGGCCGGCGACCTGGATCGGCAATCGCGCAGGGGCCTTGGGCGAGGTGACGGTTGCGGTCTTGGCGCTCGATGCTGAAGGACTTGAAACCGGAGTGCTTGTCGACCGCCTCCGGGTGAGTCCGTTGGACTTGCGTTCCGGAGAGTCGGCTAGAGGTGTCTTCAGCATCGACCGCCGTGACCTTGTCGGCGTCAGTGGCCTTCGCTTTGTGCCTGAGGCCCAAGGAATTACCCGGTTCGATGAGGTTGGCTTTACTCCAGTCGATCTCATCGTGCCCGCTCTTACAGATGCAGACCGCTACCTAGTCGAAGCACTAGAGAATGGTTTGCTTGATGATGTAGCCGCAGGTTCAGTGCTCGTAACCTTCAACGAAGCCGCTCAGGTCGATCGCCTGGCGTCTGCCATCGGCGTGGCGGGTCTTGGAGATCATGGGTACGAGGTAGTGGGCGGTGTTCCACCAGGGTCTGTGGGTTGCGGAGAGGGGAGGGTGTGCGATGCTCTTGGTCGTCCACTGATTGTCGTCGTTGGTCTCCCAATGCTGGACGATCACCCTGGTTCGAACCACATGCCCCACACTGATGTGGTGTACCTGCTGACACCGGTCGCGGCGATAACGGACAATCCTCTGAATCCGCTGATCGTCATCGGGCACTCCTCTTTATTTGGGCCCGGACATGCGCTGCCGATCTGCAACATGGACGATCCGTCCGCGGGCGCCTACTCTGGTCTAGGTGACGACTGGCACCGGTTGCCCTGCGTCGGCGCCCCGGCGAACATCTCAACTTTCACCACATGGCTACAGAGAGGGTGCACCGAGGGGCTACGCGGTTGGTACCTTTGTGCTGCGCAGTGAGCCGGGAGACTGATCCAATTGCACTATTGCTCATTGAGGTCATGCCGTGCCTGAGACAGCGATAGGGCTAGTTAGACATGTCTGGCGAGCAAGAAGAGTTAGACATCGAGCTTCTGGAGTTCAACATCACGGCTAGTCCTGAAACACAATCCTTACGAGGTCGGCGACGAATGCTTCGTCGAGTTGCGTCGATGTGTACAAGGAAGCTTGGCGAGAGAACTGAATAATGGTTGCCTCGAATCCGTTGAGTCCCTCGAAGTCACGCGTGTCGTCCAGGATCACCGGCAGGTCAAGGAAGGCGAGGAAGGCGAGGTAGGGAATCGGCAACTCTCGGCGCGGCAGAGGCGTCGCGTTGACAAGCAGCGTCGATGCCGGTTGTGCCCGGTCTCCCGCGGCGCCCATCATGGCCGCCACGTCCTGTGGCGTGCTGTTCCGGTCGATCGACTCGGTGACCAGTCCGTGTTCCGTGGCAGCGACCCCGGCGAGTGCCGCCATCGCACCTGAGCCGTAGACGAGCACCCGGCGTGCGTCTTGGGCGTACGTGGCGAAGAAGCGCTTGTAGATGTCGGCATCGGTCAGGTGGGCCGAGCGTCTGTCACCATCTCGCACCATCGTGTTGATAGCAACCTCAGAGGAACAGGGGAACTCGGCGGCCAGTGCTCTGACCAGAGCCCGCTGCTTGAAGGGCATCGACACACTCATCCCCTTGATCACCTCGGTCTCGAGAAAGAGGTCGAAGAGAGTGTCAAACTCCCCCGGGGACCCCAGACGCCTCGGGAGGTACAGGGCGTCGATATCCAGATGCCGGAACAACTCCCCGTAGAGTCGCCGACCGAAGTTTCCCGGTCGGTTGGAGACCGAGAGGATGAGCTGTGTGTCGGCGGTGGTCAATGGAAGCTCAGTTCCAGGGCTCTGCTAAGCAGGAAGAGATCGAATGGCGCCGCATGGAGTGGTGCCATGTTGAGGTAGATGAGGCCGACCAGTGACTCTGTTTTCTCGAAGTCGAGATTGTGATCCAAGTGGAAGTCGCGGAGGAAGGCGACGTGTTCGTCCGTCCAGTCGTCTACCTCGTAGTGGTAAGTGAGACATCCTCCCTTGAGTCCAGCCCCAAACTCACCCAACTTGATACGCGAATAGTTGATGAACATGCCACCGAGAAGCTTGGCGAGGTCGTAGTAGAGGTCGCCGACAAGCACGGATGAACCGAATTCGTGTCGCCAGTCGATCAGCGTGATTCGACCGTTGGCATCGATGAGCACGTTGTCGTATTGCAGGTCGCCGTGGATCGGGGAAGGGTGGACGTCGAAGAAGCGGTCGAAGGGGACGAGATCGGCGGAGAACACTTGGGGAAGTTCGACGCCGTTGACCGACGTGATGGCAGCGATGTCCACGGACTGCGCAATCATCTCAATACGTTCTAGGGACTTGCGGAGGTAGAACTGTTCGACATCCTCCGCTGAGAGGTGGTTGGGGAGCTCGGATCCGTCGAGATTCCACAGGTTGGTGGTCAGGAAGTCGAGCAGCAGTTCGAGGTTCGCGATCGACGGCTCCTCGTACATCGTGATTGCGTCCCGATACTCGTAGCGGTAGCCGTGACCGGATGGCGTCAGTTCACAACTGGGGAACGCTGTCGGGAACCGATCTGCCTTGATGACGCGCTTGTGCGAGATGCTGGGGTCGCGGAAGAACTTGTAGACGTTGCGAGAGCGCTCATCAAGAAGGAGCGCTTCGTCCACCTTGCTGAAGTCGTAGTCGGTGGTGCGGGCGAGGAAGTCCTTGTAGTTGGCATAGGTTCCGATGTCGAGCCAGTCGACATTGAGAAAGCCGATCGAGCCGGTATTGAGGTATTCCGGGAACGCGCTGTAGACCTCGAGTCGGGTCGCGTCCGGTTCGATTCGGAGTGCACGTTCGTAGACTGCCTTGTCCTTGACGTACATGAAGCCCGTGAAGACCTCGGATCGGTGACTCGGCGACGCCGCCGCCCCGATCGACCAGTCCCCGCGTGCAAAGCCCGTGACCGTAGAGGCCTCGGCATCGATGACGAGACGGAGATACTCGCCGTCTTGTTCCCCTCCCGCCCCGAGCAGCAGGTCGTGTTCCGTCTCGATCGAACCGATGTCGATGTCGCTTGGGTAGAGGCCGTCGTTGGGGAGCATCAGAAACGAGTCGCCGAGCAGGGGCAGTGCCTGCAGGAGGGTGCTGCCGGCACCCGCTGTCTCGAAGTCATCGACGTTGTGAAAGACGATATTGCGATCTGGATGGAGCCGTCGAATGACCGCTTCCACGTCTGCACCGAAGTGTCCGACACAGATTACCAGTCGCCACGTCTCGGGAATCTGGTCGATGAGACAACTCAAGAGGGGGCGGAAGGGTACCGGTGCCAGGCACTTGTTCGCGAACTCGGTGAAGGGGGTGAACCGGGTTCCCTTCCCAGCGGCGAGGATACAGACATCCATCGGGGGCTAGACCGCGTGTTCCTCGGGAATGGTGCCGTCACCGCGGCCGGAGTCATCCTGGAGCCGAATCACGTCCTCAAGGTGGTTGGTCGAGGCCTCGATCAACTGAAGGTCGGAGCAGGCGGATAGTTGGTGGATGGACAGAGGTGCTACGTCCATGACGTACGGGGCATCGACAGTCTGGGTGAATAAGGGATAATCGCGCTTCCCGTCGAAGGCTTCCTCGCTTCGGACGATGTCCGCGACCCCACTGAGAATGAAGTTGGTCTCGTGCTTCAGTTCGTGGACCTGCAGGCTGGTTTTCGTGCCGGCCTTGATGAAGATGGCCTTGAGCACGATGTCGTTGATCGGGTGGAGCCCCGTCAGCCATGACTCGTATCCCCAGGGCTTGGAGACGGTGTAGGCGTTCTGCCGGTGGCTGGCGTTGATCAGCGGAGCCGTGAGCTTCGATGGGACTTCGAGGATCACCGCTCGTCCGTTGGTCGTGAAGCGAAACGAGTGGTTGGCAATTTCGAGGTAGGCGTCCTGGGCGAGCGACAGTCGGACATCGCCGCAACTGATCTCGCCACCGTCCTGGTACTGGTAGACGACGTAGTAATTGTCGGCCTTGCCATAGAAAGAATCGTCGCACGTGAGGTATCGGTAGTTCTCGTTCTTGACATCGAACGAATCAGTGTTCATCGGCAGTCACCTTGGTCATCGCTGAGAGCGAAATAGTTGATTGGGATCGATCGTCGTGTCGGGCCAGGCGGGTTGGCTTGGAGGCTACGAAATCCGCGAGGCCGAACCGGCGACGGTCTGCGCCTGGGCTTCGTACACAGATTGCCCTATCTCGAAGTCCTCAGATGCAGTAGTCACTCGGCACCCGAAGACTCGGACCGGATGCCCAATGCCCGGTCGGGAGGCATGGAGAAGATCCGGCGGCGCACGCCATAGAGCGTGAGGACCCGGAGGAGGCGAAGTCCGTATCGGAAGAGGTGAAACTGGTTGTCGACCGAGGCGTCTTTCCAAGAGAGCGGGACTTCAGTGGCGGTTACCCCGGGACCGTCGAAAAGCAACAGGTTCAGGTACGGATGGAACATGTATCCCTGGTCCAGCGACTCAAGGGGAAGATCAGTGAGGAGCTTCGTGCGGCTGAGGATCATGGCGGTCCCTGCATCCGTCATTCGTACGCCGGTCAGCCACGCCGTTGCTCGATTGAAGAAGTGGTTCCCCAGACTCCGGGCGAGGCTGAACTGCGATGTGTCGGAACCAGGGAGGAATCGCGAGGCGAGGACGATGTCGCACGAAGGGGTTTCGACGAAGGCCTGAAGGAGGTCGTGGAGCACCGTGTCCCAGTCGGCCTGGTCGTCGCCATGCATGATTGCGACGAGGTCGCTCGATTCGGAGGCCAACCGAAGCCCCTTGGTCACGGAACCTCCGTAACCAAGGTTGGTCTTGTTGCAGATCAGGTCGATTCGACCGCCGATCGAGGGGTTTGTGGCGATGAAGGAACGGATTGCGTTGGGTGTCCCGTCGTCTGACGCGTTGTCCAGCACGATCATTCGGTCGATACGACCCCATGTCGTGTCCGAGAGCCCATCCAGGACCGTCGCCACGACATCTACCAGGTTGTAGACGGGGAGGACGACCGCGAAGGTCGGGTTGTCGGCCATTAGAGTATGACCGCCCGCCCGCCGGTGAGGTTCTGCAACTGTCTCTCGACTTCCCCTTGGTAGTTGGTCATGCGCACGATGATGTGCGGACGCTCGTCGCTTTGGATGGCTTCCGGTTCACGGACGAACAGTGGACAGCCGTAGAGTCGCCGACCCTGCTTCGCTGTGTTGTTGTCGAGGATGCACTCGACGCTCGATACGTCGAGTCCGGCGCTGATGAGGTATTGGCTCGTCACGTGAGCACCGAAGATGTAGAGGGGTCCGTCCGCCTCCGATGCTCGTCGGTTGGTCTCGGCGGCGTCTTCGAAGAGTTTGTTGACGAAGCTTCGGAGCAGCGCCTGATTTTCGTCCCGTAGTGTCGACCAATCGACATCGGGGACCGGCACGGTTCCGGTTCGTTCGACCACGTATTGGAGGCTGTGGTCTCGGAAGGGAACGTGTTCCACGATCGAGAAACCGGTCACCGCCAGAAGCCACTCGAGGTATTCCTTTCGGAGAAAGAACGTGTGTTCGAAGTTCAAGACGTTGCCGTAGCCCGCCTCGAACTGGGCGATCTGGTTTGGTATGGAAAACGCCATTCGGGTACCGAGGGGCATGCTGCGCGAAAGCGCCTCGAGCAGTTGTCGGGGTTGGTAGGCGTGCTCGAAGAAGTGACTGTGCACTATTAAGTCGCTGCCATCCGGAACTACGAGATTCTCATCGATGATCCCGGTGACGACCTTCAGGCGTTCGTCGTCGTGGATCGTGGGGTTGGTGTCGATACAGGTCCAACGACAGTCGGGGAGTCGGTCGAGCACCTTCATGGCGAGTGCTCCGTCGGCGCCGGCCAACTCGAAGACTGCTCGGGGCTCCTGCCTAATGATCAATTCGGCCAGCGCAGCATGGTGTGCTTCCCACGTTTCGCCCACCATCGCGTTGTGGGCCGTGAGATACACGACATCGAGTTCCAGGAGGGGCCGTAACTGTAGAACGCCTGTACCCGTGGACTGCCACCATTGCATTGGTCGAGTGATGTCGTTTTCTTCGGGAAGGTCGGTGCATCCCATGAATACGGGAAAACTGTCGAATCCCGTGATGTGGACGAGGTCGTCGCTTCCCGTGAGGACGCAATGAGGTCGGTCGAGGTTCATGGGAGGTGTGGTTCCGGGCAGTCGGGTCGTGGCTGGAGCCGCCGGCTCAACTCAGGCGGTAGTGGTCCAACTGGGGGTTCAACTCGAAGTAGCGGTCGTACGCCATCTTGGCGTAGGCCTGCATCTGGAGGCGCGTGTTGAATCCGTACTTACGCCGCATCCACTCCGTACCCTCGGCAAAGACGAGTCGGTGGTTGACATCGTAGGGCTCGGTCCGCATCAGGTCTGCGTGGTCTCGGACCAGGTCGGTGTTCTCTCGGAAGATCGCCCGCGTCGTGAGGGCGGTGGCGAACTCGTTCATGTAGCCCTTGATGACGAGTTCGGTGTCGGCGCAGTAGCCGCGGAAGTTGGATCCGTCGTAAAGGAGGTTCATGTGCGACGGGTCATGGCGTTCCATGAGGCATTCGATGTAGGGGCGGCTCACCAGCCAGACAAGGTGGTTTATGTGCCAGACGTAGGCCGTGGCACGACCGTTCAGATACTCGCGTTCGGCCCAACTCTCCTCGCATGGCGAGAGGATCCCGACATCGGGGTGCTGGGCGGCTTCATCGAGGAGTATCGAGACGAGCGGCCCGTCGAACTCCACGGTGTTTCGGGTCAGGAGGAAGTAGTCGTAGTCGGCGAAGACGCCTCGTCGGATCAGGTCGAGCAGCCCGAAGTTAAAGCCGCGCGCGAAGCGAAGACCGTTCTTTAGGGCGTCGTCCCAGTTGGCCCAGGAGGTCGAGTACTTCGAGAGCCGGTCCTGCTGGGTGCCGCTCTCCACAACGTAGATGTCATTGTCACCGGTGTCCTGAGCACGGAACCGCTCGACGAGTGCGTCGGTGGTATCGGGCAGGTTCCTTCCCAGAATGATCGTGGCGATGCGCATCGGATCAGGCGTTGACGAGCCGGAAGGCGGTCAGGTAGCGCATCAGGCTCGCCCTGATCGCCGTCTGCAGCAGTTCATCGACCGTCGTCTCGGCGGTTCGACCGAGTACCTGGTCGGCTTCGTCCTTGATCTCTCGGACTTCAGGCATCGAAAAGGCGTAGTGGCCAGCGATGATCGAGCGGTCGCGGTCGGAGGTCGTGGTGCCTTCGATCATCCACTTCTCCCACTTGCGGGTGTCGTAGGCGAGCTGGAGGAAGCGTTCAGCCAACTCGTCGAGTCCACGGGACTCGAGCACCTGCAGCAAGGTGAGAGTCTCGACCACGCCGTACTCGGGGGCCACGTTTGCTGCGTGGATGCCGAGCAACGGGTGCCAACTGAGTATCTCGGTCGACAGGTAGTCGGTGTTGTGCTGCTTGAGCTGGACGCCGAACCCGTTGAGCATCCGGAGTACCTCGGGGAGGAACACCTCAGACGGAGGCTGACCCTTGACACGGTACGGTAGGTCGATGGACCCCACGTTGCGCCGCTCCATGACCAAGGTTCCCGTCTGCACCACGGCATAGGTGGGGGTGGGGAGGCTTTCGGCTGAGCAGAGGTCGCGCAACATCGTGAGCATCCGGCGTGGTCGCTCCATCGAACTGTGGATGCTGGCCTGTTCCTCGGGTCCGACCTCGAAGGCGATGTCGGCGCCGACCGAGGCGGCGTATGCCCAGCACTCCCGGTAGAGCGTCGCCATCCGTTCGAGAACGGTGTGCTCGTCGGGCCGGCCGTTCGGCGACACACTCGGGTCGATGTGGAGGAATCCGAATCCGGAGTCGATATCGGCCTGGAACGAGCGGATCGATGAAGCCATTGCAGCGTCGGCGTCGAGGTCATTCTCTGCGGGGTTCTGCCAGGGACCACCGTGGTCGCGGCCGAGCAGGACATAGTCCTCGCCGCCGCGTGAGCGGACGTGTTCCGCCAGGCGCTCGGCATCCCAGCCCTCGACGTAGCCCGCTCCGAGGTCGTCCATGTCGATCTGGCGTCGGCTGGCGATAAGCGTCAGGTAGACGCCGTGCTTGATGGCCAAGTCGATCGTCGCGTCGACGACGTTGCGGCTGACGACTCCCACGCCGAGTTGCGTGATGGGACGCCGCTCCTCCTGCTGCCGGAGTTCCTTCACTGTTGCTACCACGCCATCTCACCCTCCACCTTCCACCTTCAGCCGTTCAGAGTACGCGCTCGATCAGGTGAAGACACGCCTCGGCCACGGCCCGGTCGCCGCCACCGCGCTCAGTCACCAGATCGGCGACAACTCGTGCAGCGGCATCCCCGTTTGCCGGCACGATGCCATAGCCAACCGCGGCCAGAATTGGCGGGTCGAGAATCCCGTCGCCCATGTACACCGTCTGCTCGACGGGCCAACGTTCGGCGATCCAGTCGAGCCGCTCGCTGCTCGGCACCAAGTCCAACGGATACCCCATGTCCTCGATGCGCTGTCGGGTGACGGGGAAGCCCCGGTGGTCGGCCGAGACGAAGCGGACCTCGACCCGGTCGCGGAGCATTGCCAGGGCGTCAGAGTCGTCGGGGCCGAAGCGCTTCAGGACCTTGCCGGAAGCGTCGTACCAGAAGCCGCCGTCGGTGAGGACGCCGTCTACATCGAGGACGAAGGCTATGAAGGGCGGATGCGGTGCGTCCATCGGCTTCCATGATAGGTGGTCGGTGGAGCGGGATGGAGCTGAGGGTGTCGCTCATCGTTGAGGAGTTGAAGGGCAGTGAGAGGCCGATCAGGACCAACGTCGATACAGCGGCGGTGGAGGCAACCGTGACCGTCAAGGCAGGTTGGTGGAGTCGTCACCACACCGTGCTGCAGACTCCGGCACCCACCCGTGCTGCAGGACACCGACATCGGTCAAGCCGGAGCGTGGCAGACGCCGACGAGTTGCCAACCGAGGCGCGAGCGCACCATCGGCAGTCGAAGGAGGAGGCCGAATGTCCGCATGGCCAGTCTGGCGATGGCGCCGAGATCCTTTTCGCCGAGGTCGGCATCGCGCACGAGCCGTTCACCACGCGCGATCACCGTCAGGCGATAAAGGTTGAAGAACGGCAGGCCGTGGCCGAAGACGGACTCGACCTCAAAGCCCGCAGACTCGAGCAGCAGCCTGAGCGACATCGGGTCGTAGTGGCGGCGATGGCCGATGTAGTGGTCGTAGGCCGACATGGGTCCCGCGGGCACCGTGACGACTAACCGGGCACCAGGACGCAGAAGAGGTCGGGCGCGCTCAAGGAACAGTTTCGGGTTGTTGAGGTGCTCGAGCACCTCTGAGCAGGTGGCCTGCTCCGCCCAGCCTAGGAGTTCGAGGTCGGGTGGTTCCGGAGCAAGCAGGTCGCACTGGATGAAGCGGGCATCGGGCAGGCGTTCGGTGGCCCTTGCGACTCCGGCGGCACTCAGTTCCAGCCCCGTGGCGTCGAAGTTCAGATCTCCCGAGCCTAGGTACTCGAGCAGCCCACCGGTGCCGCACCCCAGGTCCAGGAGCCTGCTCCCCTGGCCGAGGTCGGCTAGGTAACGCCTGACGAGGTGGAAGCGGAACGCCTGAGCCGGGTTCGACTCGGCAGCATCGCCGAGACGCGACCAGTGGTCCTCCCAGTCATCGGGCGTGGATGGGGTGCGGTCCATGGGGTTCAGGTTCGTCGGTCTCGGGGAACGGATCTCAGGTGGTCGGACACGCCGGGACGTCCCCGGTCGCGAGTTCGATTTGCGCGGCTTACTGGGCCAGGATCGTCGACGAGTCGGTGTCTTTCCGGCTGAGGGTTACCTCCCCCTCGGGATACGTCTCCACCGGGCTGGATATTGAGGAGTTTGCCGTCCACGCCCGATACGAACTCCGTAAAGTGGCCCTGTCTAGGCCCAGACCCGCTCTGCGAGTGGTTCAACATGGACTTGAGAGTAATCGTTCGGGTTCGGGAGGTGCTCCCAACATTGCCCTGAGAGGGATCCCATCAACGGTACACTCGCTAGCGTTTCTATTATTGGGGCTATCAGGGATATCCACTGGTGTGATCAGCTCCTAGTTCGGGCCAAGCGCAACTTGAAGCGGAAAAAGAGAAGGGTTTCCTCGGTGGATCTTGCAAAGTCGGCGGTGCGAGTCGAGGCCCATCCCGAGGATTCAGAGATCACCTTGTTGATTCCGGCGGCTGACGAGTCGGATCCAGAACTCTCGATCGTGATCCCGGCGATGAACGAATCACTCACAATTGCGCAGTTCGTGGCATGGTGCCATGAGGGCATCGGGAGTGCTGATGTTCGGGCTGAGATCCTTATTGTTGACAGTTCTAGCGACGATACTGCAGAGCAGGCGTTGGCCGCAGGAGCAAGGGTCCTCAAAACACCCGCCCGTGGACTCGGGAGAGCCTACATCGACGCAATCCCGGTTATCCGTGGCCAATGGGTCATGATGGGCGACGCCGATTGTACCTACGATTTCCGCCGTCTTGCACCATTTGTCGAACGGTTCCGCGCCGGAGACGAATACGTCATGGGATCACGTTGGAAGGGCTCGATCGAGAAGGGGTCGATGCCCACACACCATCAGTACTTCGGCACGCCCCTGACGACCTGGATCCTCAACCGGATCTACGGCAGCAGTTTCAGCGACATCCACTGTGGGATGCGGGGGATCACGCTCGAGGCGCTGCGCCGGATGGGCCTCGCCTCACAGTCCTGGGAATACGCCTCGGAAATGGTACTCAAGTCGGTGCACTTCGAACTGCAGACGGCCGAGGTGCCGGTGACCTTTCTGAAGGACTATGAGGGGCGGGTCAGCCACCACCGGCGCCTTGGCTGGCTGAGTCCATTCAGGGCAGCCTGGATCAACCTCCGTGCGATGTTCGTCTACGGCGCCGACTTCTTCCTGGTGAAGCCCGGCTCCGTGGCACTGCTGGTTGGCCTTCTTCTCACCGTTCCACAGGCTGGCGGACCTTTGACCGTCGGACCCGTTACGTTCTCCTTGTTCTGGATGCTTCTCGGCCTGACGATCGCCGTCGTCGGCCTCCAGAGTGTTTACCTCGGACTCCTCGCACGACTATCGTTCGACTACGGGCGGGGACGAGCGGATAGCCTGTTGCGATGGTTCGCCTACAACCGCGCGACCATTATCAGCGGCATTGCGGTCGTTGGTGGCGTCGTCCTGGCTCTGCCCCTCGTTGTTCGGTACATCTCAGATGGCCTGTCCTTTGCCGATGGTGTTACGCCTCTTGACCACCTCGCGGTCCTTGGACTGATGTTGATGACCATGGGCTTCCAAACCTTTACGTTCACCTTGGTCGTACATGCCTTCACAGGAGAGAAAGGGTGATCGAGTCCAACAAAGATCGCCGCTCGCAGAGCTTTGGTGATGGTCGGCGACTGTCCACGGTTGACAAGTTCGGGGCATGGCTCAACACCCGCTACCTGCAGCGTCAAGTTGATTCTTGGCAGGGCAAGCACGTCCTCGACGTCGGTTGTGGGTTTGATGCCCGTGCCACGAGGATGGCGCGGGAACAGTCGGCTTTGGTGACCCTGATCGACTTCACCTTGGCCCCGACGCTCATCGCAGATCCCGCCGTCATCACCCATCTCGGGTCCTTTCAGGAGGCGGCAGAAGATCTGCCTCGAGGAGCCTTCGATGTCGTCGTGTGCCTTTCGGTCCTCGAGCACATTGACGACGACCAGCGTGCTCTCGACCTGATCTTCGAACTTCTCGCTCCGGAGGGCCGTCTGATTCTCGGCGTGCCGACCTGGCGCGGAAGACGCGTCCTCGAGTTCTCTTCATTTCGACTGGGTCTCTCGTCGATCGAGGAGATAAACGACCACAGGCGGTACTACGACCTTCGGGACCTCTGGCCGCTTCTCGTTGCGGCGGGGTTTCGCCCAGACCGCATTCGTTGTCGCAGGATCAAGTTCGGGCTCAACCTTGTCGCTGTCTGTCGCCGTTCCCCTTAGCCTCTGTCGAAGTGAACGGCCGGCGATTTCGGCGACTACGGTTTGCTGCCGACGGCGGTTCAGTGGGAACGGCCGAGTGACCCGTCGCGAGGAATGTGGATGAGTGGTCGCCGGTATTTCATCGTCGGTGGGGCAGGCTTCATCGGCAGTCATTTTACGGACGAACTATTGGCTGATCAAACGATCGAGGCTGTCACAGTTTTCGACAGTTTCGCATCTGGCCGCCATTGGCACGTCGAGCATCATCTCGGCGACCCGCGGTTCGTGGTGATCGAAGGCGACGTCAGGGATACGGGTTCGCTTAACGCCGCGCTGGAAGGCCACGACACACTCATCCACCTTGCTTCGAATCCCGACATCGCGGCAGCAGTGGCCAATCCAGCGATTGACTTTGACGACGGCACGTTGCTCACCCATTGTGTGGTAGAGGCGGCCCGCCAGAAAGGGGTGGAGACGATCCTGTACGCGTCGGGGAGTGGTGTGTACGGTGAACTCGGTACGTTCGAGGCAGATGAGGATTACGGCCCGCTTATACCAGTCTCGACCTATGCCGCCAGCAAGTTGGCAGGCGAAGCATTGCTCTCCTCCTACGCGTACATGTTCGGAATCCGTTGTCTCGCGTTTCGATTCGGCAATGTCGTGGGTCCCCGGCAGACACACGGAGTCGGGTTTGACTTCATTCGCCGCCTACGACGAGAACCCGACTACCTGCTCGTCCTCGGGGACGGACGACAGAGCAAGTCCTACGTGCACGTCGAAGACGTCATTCGTGGGGTACAGCATGCCAATGGTGTGAGCGACCAGCCGTACAGCGTGTACAACCTCGCGACTGGTGACTACATAACGGTCAGCGAGATCGCAACTTTAGCCATCGAGTGCCTCGGCTTCGACCAGGGTGCTGTGCGAATCGAGTACACGGGTGGTGACCGGGGTTGGAGGGGGGATGTTCCCGTGGTCCGGCTGAACAGCGACCGACTGGAGGCTACGGGTTGGCGATGTCAGAGGTCATCATCTGAGGCGTTGCGTGAGGCGATGCTTTCAATGATCAGTGACGATGAGCAGGGTCTCTTTGACTGATCAGGGTGTCTTCAGCAACTCCCGGTTCCAGGGCAGGCAGTAAGAGACAGAAGGACTCCGACGGCGGCCGACCAGGCTAGTAGTGCCAGCCAGCAGCGAGTTAGCCATGGACGGTGTGATACCCCCGAAACGCCTCCAATGGAAGCCATGAAGGCGATTAGGCCGATGAGTCCGAAGATCGGTATGAAGTCGACCGTGTAGCGCATCGTCGAACTATTGAAGGGCACCGAAATCGCCGTGATGATGCCCGCACCCAACAGTGCGAGGGAGCCGAGCGTCACGGAGAGGTGGGTCCGTAGATGTCCAGCTCGTCGTATGGCCAACGGGGTACATCGAAGGCCCAGAGCGATTACCGGGAATGTAGTCAGCATCCCCGCGACGGGTTCGTTTCGGTGCTTGTCCGGGAGGTCGAACCAGGTGTTCTCGAGCAGATGAACATGTGGCCATGCAGCCTCGAACCTGGGTCCGCCGAAAAGGTAGTCCGAAAGATTTGGGATGAAGTTCCCGAGGGAATATAGGGGGTAGTTGGCGACGTCGTAACCGGCCATCTGGTAGCTAGTGCCAAATTCCAACGGGTTGCCGAATCGGAGATAATTGTAGGCAAGAAGCAATAGAACGATTGCTACATAGGGAATGCAGATTGCAGAGATGCAGAGTCGCCACTTCAGCGGCTTCGTTCTGATCAACCAGATGATGGAGATGCCAATGAGGAGTCCTGCACCAATTAGATGGGGCCGGGCTCCGATGGCCAATCCGAAAAGGAGCCCGACAACTGCGAGCGTAAAGGGCGACGGTGGACTCAGGTTGTTAGTCGCCTTCGCTAAGAGAGCAATTCCAGTCATCAGCAAGAACGATCCGCACACAATTGATTCTTCGTATGGCCGGCCGATTGAGAGAATCCATATCGTTGGGCCGGCCAGTCCGAGCGCAGCAACTCCTGCAAGTTCCGACCAGGCAGGCCGATGGGGCGCGAATCGCGAGGCAAGAATGCGGTAGGCAGCGAACGCGGCAACCAAAATGCCTAAAGTCCAAGACAAAGTAGCGACTTCCGGGCTAACCAACTTGCCAGTGACTGCCCGAATCGGAAGGTGCAGGAGAAGCGCAGGTGTAGGGCCGAATGGCGAGTAGATCCGGCCTTCGAAATATGAGAAATCATGGAGTTTATGGTCGTAGCGGTAGGTCCGGTTCGCAACCGGATCCCACTGGTTGGCGAGATCGACAAGTCCTGCGGGTGCCGGGCCCATGTCAAGTCGGCCGTCTAGGAAGGCCTCGGCCATCTTTGTTTGAAAGCCCACAGGTTCACCGTTGATCTGATATAGCGAAACGTGGTCAATCCGAAATGCGTGCACAATGGCAAGTGCGAGAATGACAAGCACTACTGCCCATAGCCAGTGCCGAGTGCGAATTGGGCCAATCGGTTCTGTCTTGGATCTGCTGAAGGTCAACATCAGGGCTTTGTCCAGCTGGTCGAGGGAGCGTTAACGCACGGAGGAGCTATTTTTCGACGCGTCCAACAGGGCTGTGACGCGATCGCAGACACCGCGTGTTCCGCGACGTTCTTCTCGGACAGTGAGAGTGCGGAACGTTCGGCAGTCAGGTGCATCTTCATTGTGTATCTGCATGGGCACTAGGTAACTCGATGAGTGATGGCTCGCTGCCGAGTTGGTCGAACCAGGCGACCTGTTCGGCTACGGGTACGAGGCGCAGGAAGCGGGTGCCGTCGGGTGCAGTGGGCAGTTTGGTGGTTCCCTCGATGGTTTCACCGGGTGCGATTGAAAGCGGCCATGACACAAGTGGGATTCGCGTGTAGTCCATTGCGATCGTTGCGCCGTGGACGTCAAGGGCTTGGATGCCTAGATTCGTTTCGCCGAGTTGCCCGGTGTTGCTTCCGAGCCAATGGGCGGCACCAATGTTGGTGATGGTGTAGGTGACCATGAGCGTGCCGTCGGCGGCGACGCGGAGTTCGGCAACAGTTTCGGCGGCCAGGTGCATGGTCGTGGTGCTGTCGGGCTCTGGCCGACTCAAATCGAAGGGGGTGGTGCCGAGTTCGTCGAACCAGGCGACGTGTTCGGCCACGGGCACGAACCGAAGGGAACGACTTTCGTCTTGCGGGGGCGGCGGGAGCGTGAACGTCCCCTGCACCGTGGCCCCCGGTGGCACCCAGAGGGGCCAGTCGACGATGGGGATACGGGCGTGGTCTCTGTTTACAGGGTCTCCTTCGGCGTCGAGGGTTTGGACGCCGAGGTTGACTTCGCCTCGAGTGCCGGAGCGGGTGCCGAGCCAGTGAGCATCGCCGGTGTTCGCGACTGTGTAGGTGCCGACCACCGCGAAATTAGGACCAGTGGTCAGTTCAACAGATACCTCAGCCGAAAGGCCATCTGTATCGATGGCGCTAGATGGGCCATCAGGAAGGGATTCGATTAGGGTAAAATCGTCGTTGATGTATCTGGCCTTTAGCCAGGGAGCTCCAGCCGCCGACTCGCTCTCGACCAGCATCCGGCCCGCATTCAGGGGCGACTGGATGAAATAGGGATCTATGGTGTCGACCAGACTCATGGCACGCGGGGCAAGCAGTGCCGCCGACCACATCGAGTTCCAGTAGGCGCCGTTTGCCAGGTTGAGTTCGCCAATATCGGTGAGCGTCGGGCTGGTCGCCAGATCGATGAGTTCCGGTGTGACCCAGATTGAGCGTCCGTCGTCTGCGAGTGCGCGTGTCGCAACAAGGCCGTTGGACATGCCGATCAGCAGCAGCCCAACGAGAACGTACGTATGCGTGTGCCGCGCTGGTCGAAGCCAGATGTTCGTGGCCCAGGTGGACAGGCCGATCGCGAACGGCACCAGGAAGAAAGAGATCCACTTCCAGTGCTCGTACTCGCTGCTTCTGAGGAAGTAGAAGACGCCCTGAGTGCACAGGACGGCGATGATGATGCCGACGAGTGGGAAATCGTGAGCCTCCTCCCGCTGGCAACGCCGCCTCCATGACCTGAGGCACTCGACGACGAGAATCACCGATCCAACGATCACCCCTGCTGTCGCTGTGGCGCGGAAGCTGGTCTGAAAGCCGATGAGCGCCCATGGCAGCATTCCGGGGAGTTCCCAACCGGCGATGGCGCTCTTGAGGTTGAAGAGTCGATCAACAGCGATCGCCAGTCGGGTCACGACCACGGCTCCACCGATGAGGCCGCCGACCAGCAGGAGCGACATCGTTTCCTTCGCTCTGACGGAGAGTCCGGAGAGTTGTCCTGCGCCGACTGCAACAATTGCCAGGATGACCGGCGGGAGAAGGAATGCCATGTGTGGGTAGACGAGGAGGAGGTTGACGACCAACCCGGCGACGATCAGGCGAGCCGTCCAGCGGCCGAGGTCGCGTTCTCCGCGGATGGTCAGGTAGAGGAGGAGAGGGACTGCGGTCATGGCGATCATCTGGGAGAGGAAGAAGTGCCAGGTGATATAGATGAAGAGATACGTGTTGACGCTGATCGCGGCAAGTAGCGCGATGGTTGTCGCTCCGAGTTTCGTCGTGCGCAACAACAGATGGCAGATTCCCTGCGCCACAAGCACGGTCGCCAACAAGAGAACCGGCATGGCGACTTCCCACTCTCCCCGGCCTGTGATCCAGGTGGCATGCGAGAGCAGGCTGTATATCCCGGTGACATCAGTCCGTGCGAGGTCCCCCACGTGGTTCGAGGTGATCAGGCCCGCTTGTGCAAATCCGTTCGACGAGATGTGCTTCGCCACGATCGCGTAGGAAGCGGCATCGTTGTTCCCGAGAGTCCCAATGGTGAGGTACCCGAGGTTGAGCAATCCTCGTGCATGGACCACGAATGCGATGACGGAGAGCGCCGTGGTGAGCCCAAGGGAACAAAGTGATCGCTGCTCATCGGCAGAGTGCGAAGCATTCGTCCTGGTGGCTCGAATACGTCGGCGGCTTCTCCAGAGCGCCAGGGTGAAGAGCAGAACGACGGCCGCTGTCAGCCAGGGCAGGGTTGGGTGGAGTCCGATGTCCGAGAGGTCGAGGACATGCCACGCAAAGACCTCGAGGAGGACCGTTCCTGCGAGGGGTGTCAGGACGACTGCGTCGCTCCGCCGGAGATTACAAAGGAGGGGAAGTGGAGCGCCTAGGACAAAGAGCCCGGCGTAGATGATTACGGTCAGGAGCAGAAGCTCGAACGTGGTAGCGACCATGGGTCAACCGCCGACGACAGGGTCGAGCAGCGCTCCGGTTAGGACCAACCCCGATGTGGAAGCGTCGGAAAGGTTGGTACCGGTGAAGTTGGCATAGGCAGCGTAGGCAGGAGAGAGATTGGCACCGGTCAGATTGGCGCCAACCAGACTTGCATAGCCGAGTCCCGCATCTATGAGAATGGCGTCTACAAGTACGGCATCTATGAGTATGGCGTGGCCGAGGTTGGCACCGGTGAGGTTGGCACCGGTGAGGTTGGCACCGGTGAGGTTGGCACCGGTGAGGTTGGCACCGGTGAGGTTGGCACCGGTGAGGTTGGCACCCAGGAGAACGGTTTCGACGAGTTCTGCTCCTGTGAGATCGGTACCCGTCAGATCGGCACCTGTCAGATCGGCCTTCTCGTGGTACCCGTTGGCGAGGATTGCTTCGGAGAGGTCGGCACCGGTGAGGTCGTGGTTGCGGAGCTGCATACGCCTGCAATCGGCTCCGCTCTCGATTCGACAGCCAGCGACGATGCGAGGTCCCGACGTACAGGCGGGGAGAAGGATGAGTATGCAGAGGGCAAACTGCATCGCGCGCATCCCAGTCACTCTAGTTTCGAGAGGCCTGTTGCCTGATCCCCTCGGTTCACCAAATCTCGTTGGTCCTCCCATCACAGTGTGGCCCGTGTCAGGTGAGCGACGTTCCGGAGCCACTGGGCGAGGAACGGGTGCGAGAGAACGGGGACGATGATCCAACAAATGAGAAGGGCGAACGCTGTACGGCGAACGAAACCAACAAGGTGGTTCGCCACGATCACCGGAGCGATCAACCAGATCCCGTAGTAACCGATCTCGAAGAAGCGGGTCTGCGACCAATAGGTGACTGTGTCCGTCGTGCCCAGGAAGTCAGTGAGGAACAGGCCGACCTGGAAGAGGAGCAGAAAGGTCATCAGGAGTGTGCCGTCCCGGCGTCGCAACACCCGGTGCGCACAACTTGCCTGAAGTGCCCACCATAGGAGAGCAACTACCAGAAACGTTGTCCCGAAATATCCGAGGAAGCCCTCGAAGGATCGGCATGCGGCAGTCGGGGCGTTGACGCAGTCCGAGGCGCGGAATGGCGCGAGTTCGGTGTCGAAGTGCCTTACGAGAATTGGGGGTTCATCGAATCCTGGCGCGAGTACGCCGAGGAACCGGCCGAGCGGGTTGTTGCCGGTAGCGACCCTGTAGAAGATGTTGCCCATGGCCAGTACCCCGAAGCCGATGCCGACGACCAGAGCAGCCACCGTTCCGAAGTGGAGTCGGCCGGCGGCGTGATCGGACAGGTCTGGCGGCTCCTTGTTGTTATTGACCGACAGAGAAATCGCAACGAGGAATGCGGCGCCACCCCCGAGTGCGACCGGGATGCCGTAGTAACCCCCATGCTCGTTGGACTGGAGAGACGCATAGGCAAACAGCGGCGCAAGAATGGCCAGGGCGACGAACCGATTCTGCACTCCGGGCTGCTGTAGCGGACCCAACACGCTTTTGCCTGTTCGGTTTACGAAGGTCGTTGCGGCGACCAGTCCGATGACGATCGTTGCGGCCGTGAGATTGTGGATGCTCGTTGACATCAGCCCCATGCCCAACAGGAAGGCGCCGAGGGCAGTGCTTCGGGTGAGCGGCCGGCTGAGGAAGACGGGCAGGCACAACGGAAGGACGATCCCCAGAAACCGGCCGGCGTGGCCAAGGAAGATTGACGGGTTCTGGCCCCCCACAAGGCTGAGGTAGAAGCGCGGATCAGCTGCTGGTGTGACGAAGAGGAGAAGGCCACACGACATCGCAGCAACGAACTTTCGTTTGCCCGAAAGCGACCAAGTTGCCCCGTAGGCGATGCACAATAGCGAGACCTTGGCAAGGGCGTTCGTCAGCCAGAACCAGAGGGCGATCGAGGCCGAGGTTCCTAGCGTTAGCGGTGCGAAGTTGAACAGGTATTCGTCTGACTGCTTGCCAAACAGTGGCAAATAGTCAAACGGGCCGGAGTCTCCGCGGGCGACATGCAGGAATTCGACGAGCGAATCACTGACGAGGAAGTTTCGACCGGATTGGTAGGTCCACACGATGCAAATGACGGTGACGAACAGCAGACCGACCAGAGAGGCGCGATCGCGTGCGATCGGCCGATCGACCTCCTCTTGTAGGCGGGTAGATCTTGCGACGTTGAATCTCAACACCACAATTACGGCAATCGTCACCTCGGTGAGGAGAATGAACACCGCCGCGATTTCAACTGGAAAACGCAGGCTCAGGAGACGACTCAGGATCGCTAGCGGGAGGTAGCTGACGAGTAGACCCGCGCCCATTTGCACGCCGACAGGCCAGGTTCTTGTGGTCGGAATTGACCAGAGGAGGCGCGCACCAATCACGAGGGTTGCGCCGTAGTGCATCACAAGGAGTGCAATGTCTCGCAGGGGTAGGTGGCCCTGGGCGAAGGGATTGAACTGTGCGGAGTCCCAGTCGTCTCCGTAGATACCGACTGGTTCCCAGACCTGGTCGGAGTCTGCGTGTACCTCTTGCCAGGCCTCAAGGTCGAGATTGCTGATGTTCACAATGAACGCGAGAGAGGCGATCACGATGGCAAGCAGTACGACCGCATTGAGTCGCTCCCTTACCGACGTTGCAGTCGTTGTCGTCATCGGGTCGGGCTCCTGCCGTCGTGGCACCATGGCATCGGCATCCCGGTCACACCGCTGACGGGATTTCGAGACTGACGGCCACCGCTCGCCGACCTATCAGGGATTGTCGCTGTTGCTGCAACGAAGGATGCCCTGTTCAAGTGCCTGTACCTTGATGCAGCAGAAGTCCGTGAGTGCCACGGGACGGCAATGGCGATCTGCCATCACGGAGCACGAGACCACCGTTGGCTTCGGTCAACGCCCGATGATATCCCCGAGGCCGATTGTCCGCTCGATGATGTACCGCGGACGTCGCTTGACCTCCTCGTAGATCCTGCCGATGTAGAGGCCAGTCACGCCGAGGCAGATCAGTTGCAGGCCACCGAGCAGCAGGACGATGCAGACGACTGTCGGGTTGCCGAGGGGGAAGTTGGCTCCCGTCATCTTGAGTGCAAAGTACGTGAGCCCAGTGGCAAACGAGACAAATGCTGCGACGAATCCGAGGATGGTACTCAGCCACAGCAGGGCACTGGAGAACGCGACGATGCCGTTGAAGCCGATACGGAGCGAACCGAAGAATCGGTTGTAGTTGCCCCTTCCGGCGTGACGGGCCGGTCGGTCGTACTCAATGGAGGCCTGCTCGAAGCCGATGAGGGCTACCAGGCCCCGGAGGTATCCGTGGGACTCGGGGAAGCGCTTCAACTCGTCGATGACCCGTCGGTCGATCAGGCGGAAGTCCCCCGTATCGCGTGGGATCTCGACCTCGGAGAACCGGTTCATGAACCGGTAGCCGAGGTTGGCGACGATGCGCTTCGGCAGGGTCTCTCCGTCGCGCTTTCTCCGCTGTGCGTAGACGACCTCGCAGCCATCCCGCCAACGCTCGAGCATCTCGGGAATCACCTCCGGAGGATCCTGGAGGTCGACGTCGATGATGACGGCGGCTCGCCCTGAACAGTGCTCGAGACCGGCGAGGGAAGCGGTCGGCTGGCCGAAACGTCGGGAGAACCGAAGGAGCTTGACCGCCGGGTTCGCGGTGGCCGCATCGGCGATCAGGTCCTCGGTCCCGTCCGTGCTCGGATCGGCAGCGAAGATGATCTCGTAGGACTCGACGGAGCCTTCGAGGATCGGCACCATTCGACGGAGGAACTCCTCGATGTTTCCCGCCTCGTTGTAGACGGGAACGACGACGGAGAGTTCTGGCGACGTCGGCATGAGAGGTTTCGGGAGTCGGCTCAGAGCGTGTAGCCGACGGTTGCGGCGTCGTTGGCAAACATCTTGACGGTGTCGAGCGAGAACTCGTCGAGATCCTTGCCGATGTTCGGGAGCTTCTTGAGCAGGTCGTGGGTGACCGTGATGATGTGGCAGCCGATCTCGTGGGCCTGGACGATGTTGAGGATCTCGCGCGGGCTGGCCCAGATGAGTTCGACCTGAGGATGGTCGGCGAGGACGTCGAGTGCCGCGCACATCGTCGGAATCGGATCGATTCCAGCGTCGGCGATCCGGCCGGCGAACACCGAGACGTTTGCCGGAGCGCCGCCCTCAAGCGCTGCCATCGTCTCGTGGACCTGATCGACGGTGAACATCGCCGTGACGTTGACCTTCACGCCGTCATGGCTGAGGTCCTTGACCAGCGGGTTCGACGATTCGCCTCGAGTGTTCGTGACCGGGATCTTCACGTAGACGTTGTCGGCCCACGAGGCGATCTTGCGTGCCTGACGGGCCATGTCGGTGAAGTCGTCGGAGAACACCTCGAACGAGATCGGCTTGTCTGTGACGGACGCAAGGACTTCGTGCGCGAAAGCCTCGTAGTCATCGACACCCGCCTGACGCATGAGCGTCGGGTTCGTCGTGAACCCCTTGATGGCCGGATTCTCAGCCAGCGACAGAATCTCCGCCAGATCGGCTCCGTCACCGAAGACCTTGACCGTCAATGCCGTTGAATCCATTCGCCCATCTCTATCCCGCAGCCATGAACGGGGCGAGCCTAGCGGTGTGGCTGACCCCAGACGTTGTGGCCTTCATGGGCTCCCGACAATCACGGTCACCGCATCGGCGAGATCGGGAACGGAGACATCTGGCTCCAAGCCGGGCTCGGGCCCTCCCGAGGAGGTCGACAACCAACTCCAGGGTCGCTGGACCAGCACCGTTCGCGTGCCGGCTGCACGTCCGGCGGCGATGTCGACCCACCGGTCGCCGACCGTCCAACTCGACCCGAGATCCAGGCCCAGCCGCGCCGAGGCGGCATGGAGCATGCCGGGGAGGGGCTTGCGGCAGGGACAGCCGTGGCCTCGGGCGTGTGGGCAGACCTCGACGTTCAGGATGTCGGTAGCCGTGCACAGCCGTTCATGCATGGCGTCGACCACAGTCCGATCGAGGAGGCCCCGGGCGATGTCGGGCTGGTTCGTGATGACGACGACCTCGAATCCGGCAGTGCGCAGCCGTTGGACAGAGTCCGCTGCATCGGACGTGATGTGGAACTCATCAAGCGTCCGGGGTGAGGCCGCCGACTCCCCGTCCATGCGGACCTCGTTGAGGACGCCGTCCCGGTCGAGGAAGACGGCGGGTCGGCCGTCGATCACGCCAGTTGCTCCCACAGCCCGGAAGCGACGAACCGACGTTCAGTGGCGGCGAGTGCTTCCGGCGTTCCGATGTCCCAGAATCGCTCCGTCACTTGCCATGCAGCTATCCGGCCCTCCTCAACGATCTCTCGCACGACTTCGGAGAGGTCCAGCGGTTGTGCCGGGTCGAAGGGGTCAAACACCGAGCGTCGAAAGAGGAGAAGTCCGTAGTCCAGCCAGAGGTGTGTTCCTTCTGAAGCGCCTTTCTCGTACGTCACGACCCGACCCTTGCTGATCGTGACGTTGCTTGGCTCCCAACGGTCGGCGTTCTGGATCACCGTCATGACCGCGTCGGTGCCATCGTCCAGCAGTTGCTCAATCTCGGTGAGTGGCGCCTCAACGAAGGTGTCGCCGTAGGTCAGCCAGAACGCATCGGGCAGGATGGGGGCTGCGCGGGCCACTGCGCCGGCAGTGCCGAGTGGGGAGTCGCCGTCCTCGAGGCAGGTGACGCTCAGGCCGAATCGGCTGCCGTCGCCGACGTGGGCCCGAACGTGCTCGGCCATGTGGCCTACCAGCAGTACGACCTCGCGCACGCCCAGTCGAGCCAGCCCGCGCAACTTGTAGTCGATGAAGGGTCGGCCGTCGACGGGGATCAGGACCTTGGACATGAGGTCACCGGTCACCTCCAGGAGGCGGGTTCCGAGCCCACCGGCCAGGACGACCACCGGCATGTCGGTCATCGTGCGACGAGCGTGGTCGTGCCCTCGTAGTCGATTCCGAAACGGACCTCCTCGAGGCCCAGTTCGACCATTTCTCGGCGGAGTTTGACCTTCTCATCAGCGAAGAAGAGGAGGAAGCCACCACCGCCGGCACCGACCAACTTGCCGCCGAGGGCACCGGCAGCAAGTCCCCGTCCGATCAGATCGTCGATCTGCCGATTTACGACATCGGGCTGGCGCTCGTACTTGAGCTTCCACTGGCGGCTCAGGAGTTCGCCGAAGCCGGCCAGGTCGCCCTCGGCCAGGGCGTCACGGGTCTCGTAGCCGATCGCCCGGGTGCGGTCGAGGTTGTCGGCCACGCCGCTCCGGTCGCCGCCGTTCGACGAGCCCTCACGAATGCCTGTGCCTTCATGCTCGAGCACGGAGGACGCCGACCGTCGAATGCCCGTGTAGAAGAGAAGGAGGTTGTCCTCGAGTTGGGACCGCGTCGCGTCGTCGATCTCCAGGCGTTCCCAGTCGACGGTGCCGTCCGAATGGAAGGTGAAGCTGGTGAGTCCGCCGATCGCCGCGATGTACTGGTCCTGTTTTCCGACTGGCTCGCCCAGGCGTTCGATCTCGATCGAACAGGCCTCCCGGGCCAGCTCGGCGCGGTCCGTCGGAGCGTGGCAGTACATCCGGAGGGCGTGGAGCGCTCCTACCGTGAACGCTCCGCTGCTGCCCAACCCGGTCCCCGCGGGGATGTCGGCCATCGAGGAGACCTCGAGGCCGTGTGTGGTCCCGGTGGCCCGTAGGCACTCGCGAAGCAGGGGATGCGAGACCGACTCGGCATCGGCGACTCGCTCGATCTCGCTGTACTTGAGCAGGATGTCGTCGTCGAAGTTCCGGTTCACGGCGATGAACACGTACTTGGTGATGGCCGCGGCGATGAGGAAGCCGTGGCCGGCGCCCTCGTAGTAGGGCGGCAGGTCCGTGCCGCCACCACCCAGCGAGATCCGGAGCGGGGTTCGGGTGATGATCATTGGTTGTACACCTCGTCGATGATGTCGTGGACGGCCAGTGCATCCCGGATGGCGGCTCCCATCGCTGGGCGTCCCTGAATCGATGCGACCACGTCCTCGGTCTCGAGGCGCCACGATTCGTCCGCCTCGGGGAACTCGAAGACCGTCGAATCGGGTGGACCCATCTCAGGACGCATCTCATGGAGCACCAACCGCTCGGGGCCGTAGCTGCCTCCGAGGCCTGTCAGTTCGAACTTGGCGGTCCGGTACGAGACCTCGAACGAGAACAGGTTCTTCCACTCGGTCCAGGAGGCGTGGAGCCAGGCGAACCCCCCGGTGCGCGGGCGGAGCGCCAGGTACACGTTGTCGTCGACCGGCATGTCCCAGAATTGTGTGGCGTACTCGCTGAACTCGAGGTCGACCTCGCCGGTCAGGCATCGCGTGAGGTCAATCAGGTGGCTGCCCTGATCGATGAGCTCGCCGCCGCCCGACAGGGAGGGATCGGCGCGCCACTCGGAGTCGTAGCCAATGCGGCCCCCGTGTCCGTACCGGGCCCGGATCCAGAGCAGTGGTCCGTACCGACCTTCCCCGCCGAGTTCGCGGATCTTGAGGAACCCCGGGTGGAATCGGTGGTTGTAGCCGACCCGCACCTGTAGGCCAAGCGAGTCGGCCAGGTCGGCGAGTTCGAGCAGGGGTTCGGTGCGGTGTGAGCCGGGCTTCTCGAGGAGCACGTGACGGCCCTCGGAGACGGCCATTCGTCCCAGCGCTGCCAGTTGGTCGTGGGTCGTGGCGACGATGACGAGACCCACCTCCGGGTGGGCGATCGCGGAGAGCGGGTCGTCCGTCGGCACGGCTTCCGGAGCGAAGTCTGTGACTAGTGCCTCGGCCCGGCCAACAGTCAGGTCGCAGGCGGCAACCACCCGTACCCCCTCAGGGAGATTGGCGGCGCGTTTGTGTCCGATCAGACCGCAGCCGATGATCGCTATACCAAGGGCACCTTCGGTGGACTCGTTCACCGAAGTCCTTCGTGGTAGAGGTCCGCGTCGATTCGCCGCAGTCGCCCGAAGCTGCCCGACTCGATTGCGGCCCGGTGCTCGTCAAGACGTCCGGGTGTGTCCCATCTGGCCGAGAGGACACACCCGTTGATCCAGGCGCTCGAGGGCTTCAGCAGGTGGTCGAGGAGGTGGAGGAGCCCTTCGGAGAGTACGACGGGCTCATCACCACAGCGCAGGCCGGCGGCTGCCTCGTAAAGGGCGGTGCCGACGGCCTCCGGTCCGGCGTCGAGCGCGTCGTCCATGAAGCCGGTGGGGAGTGCACCGGGCGCCAACGCGTTGACCGTGGCGCCGATCTCGGCGGCCTCGGGGGCAAGGACCTCCGTGAACAGGGCGATGGCGGCCTTTGTCGCTGCGTAGGAGGAAGAACCGAGAACCGGGTTCGGTCCGCCCAGCCCGCCGCCGGAGAGGTTGATGATTCGCCCCTCGGATGTGGACTTGAGTTGCTCCCAGAACGCAGCGGTGACGTTGGCCGTGCCACAAGCTCCGATGGCGAGAGCGCTATGCCAGTCTCCCAGGTCGATGTCGGTGATTCGTCCGACTGGGCCGAAGACAGCGGCGTTGTTCACCACCAGCGAAACCGGCCCAATCGCCGCCTCGACATCGGCGGCGAACCTGCCCACAGCAGCAGGGTCGGCGACATCCACGGGAGCAGCATGGACGGGTATGTCGTACTCGGAGCGAAGCGCGTCGGCGACACTTTCCAGCGGCTCTGCGTTACGGGCGCAGAGCCCCAGAGGCCACTGGCGACCGGCGAAGTGGTTGGACAGCGCCGCCCCGATTCCCCGACTGGCCCCGGTGATGACTGTCGTCCGTGCGGCCGTGGTGTTCATGCTGTTGTTCGGACCGGCAGCTCAGGAGCCAACGCCGGCGTCCAGTCCTTCCCACTTGGCGATGTTCGTCGCCAGAGACGGGTGGGAAACGATCAGGTGCCAGAGCAGCGCCTGGAGTCCCTCGGTCTGCGGCGTGAGCAACTTCTGATCGATGGACGGGACGAGGATCGACGCGGTGGAGAGCGTCCGGACGGCACCGCCATCGCGTCCGACGATCCCGACGACGTCGGCTCCGACCTCGCAGGCCAACCGGACGGCGTTGACGAGGTTGACGCTCACTGGTGGATCGATTGATCCCCCGCCGACCGAGAAGACGAACAGGCAGTCCCCGGAACGGATGCCAGAGACCCGTAGCCAGTTCGCGTACGAGGTGTCCCAGCCGTCGTCGTTGATGCGAGCGGTGAGCTCGGAGACGTTGTCACTGATGCAGTACGACTCGATCCCGGAGAGTTTGCGGAAGTCGCATGCCGCGTGCGAGGCATGGCCCGCTCCGCCTCCTGATCCACAGAGGAACAGCCGGCCGGACCGGTCGCGGGTCGCACAGAGGGTCTGGACGACTGCTTCCACGTCGTCGACCCTGATTTCGGCCATGATGGCCGTGGTGTCATCGAGGAAGTGTCTGGTGAAGGTCACGATGGTGCCCGTCCTCCGTTTCGTGCCGACATGGCGATGCTAGCGAGCAGGTGGGTGGTGTTGGGTCACGGCGGCATCGAGCATCTCGGGATGGGCGAGGAGCCAGTCGACGGTTGACTCGACCGATGCCCGAATGCCATGTGCCGGTTCCCACCCGAACGACTTCATGCGTGCGGTGTCGAGGAGGATGAAGGGGTTGTCTCCGACCCATCCCCGGTCGCCTCCCGAGTAGGTGAGGTCCGGTTCGACCCCCATGCGTTCGGCGATCCAGGCAACGGAGTCGTTGACCGTGCAGTACTCGTCGCGGCCCAGGTTCAGGACCTCGATCTGCGGATCGTCGTCCAGCCGGGAGAGCATGGCCGATACACAGTCGTCCACGTGGAGGTAACTCTTGCGCTGGCAGCCGTTGCCGAGAACGTGCAGGTTGCCGGGATCGGTGGTCAACTTCGCCACGAAGTCGATCACGTGGCCGTGGGTATACCGGGGTCCGAGGATCGAAACGAACCGAAAGATGCTGGCATCGATGTGCCCCGCTTCCGCATAGGCCGAGATGAACCCCTCGGCGGCGACCTTCGATGCGGCGTACAGCGAGGTCTGGAGGGGGAACGGAGCGTCCTCGGGTGTGGGGATCGTCGTCGTCTCACCGTAGACGGAGCCGGTCGATGAGAAGAGCAGGCGTCGGACGCCCGAGTGTCGCATCGCCTCAAGGACATTCTGCGTGACGACGACGTTCTGCTCAAGGTCGAGTCTTGGGTTGTCCCAGCCGAAGCGCACGTCGGCATTGGCCGCCAGGTGCACTACGGCGTCGGTGCCGTTGATGATCGATGAGACCGTCGAGCCGTCGCGAAGGTCTCCCTCGACGAATTCGAATGCAGGGTTGCCGTTCGCGTCAGACAGGAATGCGGATCGTCCTGTCGAAAGGTCGTCAATACCGACGACCTCGTGGCCGAAGCCGAGCAGGCAATCAACGATCGTCGAGCCGATGAACCCGGCGCAACCGGTCACGATAATTCGCACACGAATTTCCCTGTCAGGCAGTGTTCTGTGGACCAGCAAACCCTATCGGTCGGGCGGTAAGTGGCATGTGGGTGTTGATGATCTCAATCGGCCGCGGGTCGACCTTCTGGATCGACCACACCCGCACCTGCCCCCTCTACCCCGAGTTGCTCAGCCACTTCACGGAGTTCTATGGCTACACCGACGTCCACGTGGACCTCGTGTCGAAGCCAGAGGCTCCGTGGCGACTCGGGCCGGAGACAGGCGGTGAAGCGGTCGGCGACGCGGTGCTTGGGCTCCAGGAGTACGTCCTGAGCGGTCAGAACGTCCTGCTCGTCGCCTACCGGCCCAAGGAGCCCCGCAAGCCCCGTACGTCGAAGGCATCGACTACTCGTGCCAAGAGGTCTTCGTAGCGGACCATGAGGTCGTCCCAGCGGTACCTGTCCTCGATGTAGGCACGTCCGTTCGCACCCAGGCGCTCGAGGAGTTCGGCGTCATTCAGGAGGAGGTCTACGGCCGCCTCGAACTCTGGGAAGCCGTCGTAGACGATGGCGCCGCCCGACCGTTTTGCCTGGCCGGCCAGCACCCTGCAACGACCCTGCACCAGCGCCGGGCACCGGAGGGACCACGCCTCGGTCAACGCCATGGAGAAACTCTCGAAGTAGGAGGGTTGGAGGAACACAGTGCAGGCGGCGATGGCGTCCAACTTCTCCTGCTCGGGGACGAAGCCCGCTCCGACGATGTCGGGGTGCTCGGGAAGGTCCATCACGGGATCTCCCACGATCACGAACTTGAGGTCCGACGGGTTCCGCTCCTTGTAGGTGACGAAGTAGTCGTAGACCTCGAGCGAGCCCTTGCCGGGATCTACCCGTCCGATGTAGAGGAGGAAGGGGGCGTCGCCGAGTCCGTGGCGCTCGCGGAATCGGGCACCGTCGCCCTCGAGGTCGAGGTCCGACCCGACGCCGACCACCTCCTCGACCGCTCGATGGCCGAACCGACCGTTGACCAGGTCGGCCTCCTCGACTGTGAGGAAGCCGTAGCCGTCTGGGAGTCGGAAGATCTTGTCGAAGAGCGGGACGGTCAGGTGCGGCTCGACATGTGCCGTGGGTTGGAACAGGACGGGTGCTCGGCCGGCGACGGCGGGAAGGCCGAAGATCGTCGTGTAGTAGAGGTAGGTGAAGAAGACCACGACGTCGAAGTCGGGCGCCCGGTCGGCGAGCCAAGCGGGGAGTTCCGTTGTCCTCGGACCCATCTCTGCCGCCCAACGCTCCTGGGTGGCGAGCGGGGTCGGTTGGCGGCCCCAGACGACGGCAGCATCGAGCGCACTGAACCCCTCACCGATCCGTGGGCGGTCCACGGGGTGACGGTGGACGAGGACGTCGTTGATCCGCTCCGCGCCAGCGGGGAACTCGTTCTCCCAGTCGGTGTAGTTCCTGGCACAACTGGTGGCGACCTCCACGTCGTGGCCCCGCGTAGCCATCTGTTCGGCGAACAGCCGACAGCACTGCTCGGATCCGCCGGCGATGTGCTCCCCGTAGCGCTGGACGACGAAGAGGGTGCGCATCACATCACCCCGGTCAGGGCCTCGAGGAATGCCGTCGTCGCCGCATCCTCGTCGAAGTCGCGTAGACGTTGGCGCCCCCGAAAGGCCATCCGACTGCGGAGGCCCTGGTCGTCCAGGAGTTCGCCGACCGCCTCGGCGAACATCTCCGGCCCGGCTTCCCCGGGAAGCAGCAGCCCGGCGTCTCCGACGGTGTCCGGTAGTGCCCCGACCGACCTGCCGACCACGGGTACCCCGGCGGCCATCGCCTCGAGGATCGGGATGCACAGCCCCTCGTGCATGCTGGCGGTCACGAACAGGTCCGCACGCCGGTACACGGCTGCCAGTTCGGCATCGGTGAGTTGCCCGTAGAACAGGCAACCCGGGACGCGCAGCACGCGGGCCTGCTCGAGGGCGGCGGCGTTCACTACGGGCACGGTCGGTGGCCCCACCATTGCCAACGAGGGAAACCGGCCGACGTGTCGGGTGAGCAGGTACTGCATCTGGACGAGTACCTCGGGCCGCTTGTGGGGCACGGACTGACCGACATACATGAGGAGCGGACCGTGGACCTCGTGGCCGAGCCGGTGCCACATGGCGGGATCCGGCGTGAGCCTATGGAGGCGGTAGGCGTCGACGCCGGCGGCGATCACCTTGACGTCCTC
>Ga0187833_10000834_pt1 | contig 35959 bp, 21 predicted proteins | sample ETNtaG_37_FD_167968 | JGI IMG/M metagenome (GOLD analysis project Ga0187833, IMG submission 167968) | Marine microbial and viral communities from oxygen minimum zone, Eastern Pacific Ocean - ETNP2014_SV_400_PacBio MetaG (Illumina Assembly) | ecosystem: Environmental > Aquatic > Marine > Hypoxic...
ACGTAGTCTGCTTGCGACTGGGGAGTTGTGGCGGGCGTGACGGATGTTGTTGCGGCGATTCCATATTTCATGCGCAAAGGATGCCACATGTGGTGCAACGGCGTGTGATACCGGAGAGGTGCCCCCTTCGAGTGGCCTCAGGAAACCTCTCCTCGCGTGGATTGGACGTAGTGACATAAACCAGCAACGGTAGTCACCCTGCGGCCTTGACCTGCCTCCAGAACCTGTACCAGTCGTTAGGTTAGTCCTGACAGAATTCGCCCACCAAACGTAAATCAAACTGGAGAAGTCCTTGCAGAAATGCAGGGGCTTTTCGCGAAAAACCTGATACTTACTCCAATTGCCAATTTAATTGCCTTATTTGAGATGTCTGGAAGTCGCATGCAACGGGTCGCCGATAGAGTCACCGCACTAATAGGATATTAATGGAATCGCATACAGCGATCGTCATACACCATGAACCTGATTAGACATCTACTTTTCGATTTTTTCGACTTAGTTTTATACTGAATCTCTATCGGCTGCTGCTCCTGGAATAATCGTATCCGGGTGTGCACGTATGTATTCGGCCTGTCTTGCTCCAAACATCTCCTGCAATTGCACTGTAATGCCTCCATCGATTGCCAGAGTGTGACCGGTAATGAAAGAGGCTTCTTCTGAACAAAGAAACGCGATGCCATTTGCAATGTCATCTGGGGTCCCGGTTCGTCTTAGAGGGTACTGGTTTGCGAAAAATTCGTGACCGGAAGGATTCTGATTCCACATTTTTGCGAGGCCCTCTCCAACGATGTGTCCCGGAGCGATCGCGTTGACCCTGATACCCTCCGGCCCAAAATCTGTTGCCATTTGCCGAGTTATACCGACTACTCCAGCTTTCCCGGCTTCGTAAACGAGCATCCCTGGTTCTTGTAGAAAGCTGTGAACAGAGGCGAGATTGATGATGTTTCCACCTCCACCTGCTTGCATGTGGGGGATTGAGTGTTTTGCACCTAGATATAACGCTTTCAGCAGGACATCTATTCCATAATCCCATCCGTCTTCTTCAACTGTAAGCGCTGTTCCTTGGATCTTTGATACCCCGTCTATTACTCCGAATGCGCTCTGTACCAAGATATCTAGACGCCCGTATAGATCAACGGCTTCATTAACCCCTCGGGCGATATCTTCACTTACGGATACATCGACGTGGCTTGATGAAGCAGTGCCTCCTGCCTTGGTGATGCGTTCAACATTGGCTGATGCAGCGTTGTCATCAATGTCAGCTATGAATACTTTGGCGCCTTCAGATGCTAATTTTCGAGCTGTTGCTCCACCTATACCGAGCGCTCCACCTGTTACCACGGCTACTTGTTCTTCGAATCTGGTCATGTCGCCTCACAAACTAATCTGGTCTCTTTTCTGGTCGCATAATGCGAAAAATAGTACCCGATATCGCTAACGATGAGTGTTGATATGGACTACACCGAAAGTGCCTAGGACTATCCCTCTGGATAAGTACTGGTGCGAGGGATCACTACGTTGAGAGCAGAGCATTACGCTATCCAGATGCAGCACAGAGGATGGAATCCTAATGCTCTAGTCTTTGGTAATTCCGCAGGGAATCGAAACTCCTACCAGAACCTCCATAGACGAGTGCTGACTCCGTTGCTCATGGAAGCAGGTCTGCGTCACCTGACCTAGCATCATCTGAGGTACAACGCAGGTAGTTATCTGTTGAGCTAGAACGTACTGAATACAGCAGTCAGCAAGATTCTTGGCCACACGAATCCTGCGATCATTATGAGTATTTCATGCTCATGAACTCAAGGAAGACTTCGAGCAAGTTAGAGTGGCTATGGCGAAGTTTGCGTAGGAACAGTGCGACTGGGTGCTAGACATGACGGCATGTCAAAACAGGAAACCTAATCAGAGCCTTACCAGCTATAGAATGAGACTTCTTGTTCCAATACTGTTCCAACGGACGCTCTGGAACAGACTGAGCCAGTGCGGGGCAATTTCTAACGGCTTCTAGTATGAATCCGACTCAGGAAATGGTTATCCTGAGACGCTGAGAAACAGGGAGTATCTAACTTACAAGCAGGGCGGCGGAGGTTCGAGTCCTCCACCGCCCATCAATCTGAAATTGATCTGGAAATCGGTAGGAACAAAATACTGCCGATGTTCCTTATGACCTGAACCCCATAAAACCCAAATAATAGTAATAGTCTGGATTTTATTTTACTGCGACCTTTAACACTGACGTTAGTTATTCTCTTTTTTGCACTATTCGGTTGCCAAAGTTCAGATGACACTTTGGAGGAGAATGCCACTAATTCTGATGATCCCCAAAATCAGCAGCAGGACCCAGACGATCAGCAGCAGGATCCAGATGATCAGCAACAGGCTTTGGAGGCTCAAGATCTGGATGGAGCGATCGGTTCAGTCACTTGGGCAACTGAATCGAATAAGGTCCTAATTCGTTGGTTTGGCAGAGCAGCTGCAGGGCTTCCAGAATATGATCCAGAATCACCGGACAATCTGCCAACTATATTGCCTGGTTCGCCAGCAGCGCCATCTGTGAAGCTTGAGCGGCGAGCGTTCCCTGATGGAACATATGAAGAGCTTGCTGCTGGTGTTACTCGTGTTAGTGATCAAACCGAGGCGCAAGACTTGCTTGCTGCTGGTGATTGGTGGCAGGAAGTATCTTCCTACGTCAGCAGTTCACAGCAACTGCCAGCTGGACAAGTAAGTATTTCCGATGCTTATGTTGCGTTTGACCAAAATCCAATGGCAGCAGAATTCTGGGCTAATAGTCATCATGAATTAGCTTTGTTACTGGGTATGGGGTTCTTGGATGAGGGCCTTGAAAACGGCGCAAAATATCAGTACCGCGTCAGTTTGGGAAAGCCTGGAGGGGAATCTGAGATTATCGGCTATACACCCCCTATAAAAGTTGGATATCAAGCACAGACAGCGGTGTCGGTATATGCGTCTTCAAGCGCAATAGACATATTTGGTGCAGAAGAAATTGATCCGCTAGAGGTGCATGATGGGAATTGGCTAGGTGATCAAGCACCCCGTCGCTGGGCTGATCAAAGCATTTATGTTGGTTGGCAGTATCCCGTCCAAAATAGTGAACAACCGATAACTGTTAACGGGTACAACATTTATCGATACCCGGTCGATGGGGATTTAATGCCAAATGGTGCTGAGGTAAAAATAAATAGTAATGCGGTATTACCAGGTGGAAGCGATCAAGGTTGGTTAACAGATCCTCAAAGCGGTTCACAGTTGATAGGTTTCGACCCTGATACCGGACAATATCAGTACGATTTAGAAAGTCCTACTCCCGCTCAAGAAAACGAAGACGATGTAGTTCCCACAAGCTATTTTGTGGTTGACGATGAACCTGATGAGGTACTCAAGGATGATCAGGTCTATTGTTACGTAATTAAGCCGATTGACTTTTTCGGCAATGAGGGTCCAGAAACGCCCGAAAATCACCAGCAGGGCGTAGATGGCAACTGTGCCACCTTTGAGTCGCAGTTGCCCCCTGAGCCTCCATCAAACTTAATTGGCCAAATACGTAACGCTCAGATCGAACTGCAGTGGGACGTTATAGATGGGGCTGATCACTTTTCCGTTTACCGCGCCGAAGTCGAACAAGGCCAACCTTATCCTGCAAGTCCTAATCAGTGGACTGACGTTTCTGAATTTGGAGACTGGGCGGTGCTCGAGGGTATCGGGGATGAGAATAAGGAGCGATTTATTGACACCTCAGCAGCAGCACTACCACAGAATGATCAGGATGAAATAGATTACTGGTACAGAGCTAGAACTTGGGATGCAAACGGCAACCGAAGCCCGTTGAGTCAGCCTGTATTTATCTTTTTAAGAGATTCAAAGGCTCCAAATTCTCCATTTATTTCGCCGCCAACGGACCGTGGGAAAGACCCAGCCGTGGCAACGTGGATCAATGGCCCATGCATTCAGATCGAAGTGGACGAAGAAGACACCGACTTTGTTCAGATTTACCGTAGGATTGAAGGTGGCTCGTACGAACTGATAGCTACCATCCCAGCAGATCAATTCGACGATGACGATTTAGTCGAATGGTGTGACCCAAGTCTTGCAGGTGTTGTTGGTTCTGGAGAAGCAGTTTACTTAGCTCAAGCACATGATTCGGATGGAAATTATTCCTGGTCCGAAGAGCACACAGCGATCTTTGGTGATGGCTCGCTTTTTGATGCTCCAGTGATTGTTGACATTGTTCCGGAGGCCGCTCAGGCAGGGGTTGTAGTCAACAGTGTTACCTGGATTGCAGACACATATCCTGACTACGACAAATTTAATATCTACCGATTCGATAGCAATACAGATCCCGAATCTATTCCCACTCAATTACCAGGAATGCAAGCTAACGCCTCCGTATTGGCTGGTGCGCAGGGACAAGCTCTAGAAGATCTTGGTAATGGATTTGTACAAGCAATATTTAAGGACACTGGCCTAGTTGAGGGGTCTTCCGATTATTACTATGTCGTCTCGGCTTATCGCAATAGTGACGATGCTGAACAATACTCTGATCCAGTAAAGGCTCTGCCAAGTCAAACTACAGGGCTCCCATATTCAACTCGAGACGTGAAAAGAGCTAACTGGTGTTCCTCTCACACCTACTTCCAAGGTAGTGGTGTGGAAATTAATTGGGATCATCGTAAAACTGGATATAAACAAGATTGCGAACTAAATAAAACTCAGGAGTTATTGGAGAATATTAATTCTGGCGCTCATCTGATTTTTAGATCCAGGCACAAGGATTTTGGATACGTTCAAATAGCTCCTGTCTTAGGTGTAACGCCTCATTTCCTTGATTTGCAAGATGTTGAAAAGTTCTATTCGATGACTGACTTACCTTCATCAAGTATGGGACTTGCCTACATGGATGAAGACGCCTCATTCGGGACTTACTGGTACGTAGTTGTCACTTTGGATATAGATAGTGGTGAACCTCTCACAGTCACTGAACCGCGATCAATTAAGTTGGAGGATTTGGCAGGACTTCCCGAAGATCAATTTGTAAGTGGTAGATGTCAACCAGAAGGCCCTGTTGAGCTGGACACATTCAAAACACCTGAGAAATTGATTTTTGGAGCCGGGACTCGTTACGAATCGATTGCAGTCGTTTGTAAGTGGTTAAGATTGTCGCAGACCTCTAAAAATACTTTTACTGGTTTTGGCGAGGGGTACGTGGAGTTTGTTGGACCGGGACAAAGCTCGATTGTTGTTGGAGTCACCTTTGATGAAATAAAGGTAAATGCTGATGGAACGGTCTATGGAGGATACGCAAAATCAGATCATGCACCGATATTAATCAACAGCAATTCAGGGTTGGACTATTCTGTTGAAAATATTCTCTTAGACTCTGGGTCAATACCGGGTTCGAAAGCGGATATAAAAGTTTTGTTAGATGAGAGTATCTTCATCGTAGAAGGTGGAGAGAAATCTAGGACCATTGAGCTATCTGGGGTTTCGGTTACAAACACCTTCGGTTTCGAAGTTAAGAAAGCTCTGACTAACTCCGTCCCTGCTACCGCTGCTGTAGCGGTTCCAGATATTCCAGACTACACATGGCCTGAACAACTGGATTGGTATCTGGTAATGGATGAGTTGCCTTTAGCTTTCATCAGTAACTCGTTATTGATCACCGATGAAAAAATAACCTCAAGTAGCTCTGTTATTGGAAGATATTTTGAGAGATTCAACAATCGCGGAATAGTCGGTCCTGTCGACCGAAAACCGCTAAATACCAGAGTGAATTCCAACGACGCAGTTTTTCAAAGCACAACTTTTAATGTTGAATTGTTTGAAATCACATCTGACGGCGTCAAGGGAGAGTTAATTTCTGATTCTGATGTTAATTACGTCCCTTCAATTCCTTACGCAGCAAGCATCAAAAGTCAAGGCGGCAGGTTCACTTTAGACGGCAGTTCAATCGTAAGTGGGACACTTGATCCCGGTTCGGCATCCACGCAGTATTCATCCGGTCCATCCGACTTTAACCTTAAGGTTCTAAAAAGTAATTTTGACACTCTCAAGTTTGGTTCCGGAGGGTTAGTTACAGGTGATGTGACACCTACTACCCAAGTATCTTGGTATTTTGAAAAATTCCGGGTAAAGCATCAAGATGAATTTGAGAATCGCGCATTGGTAATTCCGCCGTTATATTCGAGTGGACTACCCGCTAAAAGCCCCGTATCTCTAAGCAATTTCACTAAATTAGATAGTCCATACGACCAGTATCAAACGCTTTGGGATCCCATTGCTACTGATCCTTATTGGCTTATGCCGGGGTTCAATTTATCTGGTAAAGGAAGAATCAATTGGGCCTGTATCAACTCCGTCATACCAGCTGAGGCAGATTTATATGTACGTCAAAGTGGAGTTACGCACGCTTTTAGCGCGGAAGATGGAGTTGGCGGAATAACCCCTGATGGCTATTCGCTCGGGTTGTCGAAAGTAGACCTAGGCTTCCTTGATAGCGATATCGAGTATCACCGAGTAGGAGTTGAAGTAGACCTCCCATATCCAGCCAATTTCAAATTCAGTGGTAATGTGACTGATTTTGATGATGGCTGTATTGGTGAATTCGCAAACGCATCAGGTGGTACTGAGGTCTTAGCTGATCACTGGAACTTGGAGATGCGGCCTTCTGTAGCGGAGTTTTTGACAGTTGGAGAAGTCAACGAACCGAAACGATTATTCCTGAACGGCGGCATCAAACTTCCTCATAACGTAAATGATCAGGGCGCTCAAGTTGAATGGACGCCCATAAAATCACGCTGGGAGCCAGAGGGAATAAGCAAGCAGACAATATTTAATCAGGTTCCCTTGATTAGTCTTCAAGGCATTTCATATCTTCTGAAATCAGAATCTGGGGTGAAGCTCAGGAATCCAGCAGTAGAAGAAATTCCTGCAGATCCTGATCCAGAAATCGATACATTCGCGAACGTAGTTGATAGGCCTGACTGCCTCGAATGTCCTGGTTGGATAAGTTACAACGGCACAATTACCGTGCCTTACTTTGGCGAACTTGTTTCGACGAATAACATTCAATCAGAAGATATCGAATTACATGTCTTCACTAATCACGACGAAACCAACAATTCTTGTAGCACTTGTAGTGACTACATAGGAAGTTCTGGAATATCAGCAAACCAGACATGGATTTCGGAAGCCGGATTAGAGTTGGACTACCCATTAGTGATTTCAAAAAATAATGGATTTGGTCTAACACTGGTGGGTGTCGATAGACTCGCTGTATTGCCATACGAACCGGCAGAGTGGTTGGAAATAATCACGTTCGACACTTCGACCGTGATCGAATCAAAGTTGGATCAGGGTAGCGTCGAGTCAAATACAGGCTTATTTATTGGTCTAAGTTCAGTTCCAGCGGTTGTCAAAGCAGTCAACGATTCCTTAGCAATTAATGAGAACGGTGGATTGCCCCCTACTGGTGAAAATGGGATGGACCGTTGGTTCACAAAATTCGTAGGAAACAATAAACCGATCAGTGACAAAACATTCGATTTGTACACCGGCTCAGAAGACGTTGATGGAGCACCGGGGTGTACCAGTGTACTTGAGGCGATCTGGGGTGATGGTGATTGGACTTACGATTCTGTATACGGACTTATAGACGCAGAAGTCGAACTTGAAACGGGCTGTTTTAATGTCGATCTCATTGATCAAGCAATAGCTGAAGAAAATAATGAGGACGAATTAACTGCTCTACTTGCTCTGGGAGGGGGAGTAGGTAAAGCGTTAGATTTTGATGATTCTGACGATCAGGATGATTCTGACTGTCAGGATGTTTCTATCTATCAGACGGAATTTAACTTTGTAAGGGGCAATGTTCTATTCAGCGACAACATAGGTGGGCCGGGTAACGATTTTGATCGGTTTGATCTCGCCCTAAGGATGAAAATCGCTGATTGTGAGGATGTCTTCCTCAAGACATCTAACCTCTCATTTAGCTATGACAAATCAGGAGATTTCACAATAGCTGGAACAGGTGTCCAGGCTCATATGTTTGAATATGACATAGAAAATGCTGACTTCACACTTACCATCAGTACGGCTCAAAATAACATCGGCATCAATGGCGGTGTCACTTATTACGATGGATTGGAGTTCGAGGTAGTCAACCTGCATGTGGTATCGGGTGTATTTGGAATAGGGCAAGACGTTCTATACGTGGGATTGATGGGAGAAGGGGAATTAACCGAAGAACTAGGTGGTCAAGTAGGCGCTTCCATTTTGATTGGACGAATTAATCAAAGTAGTGAAACGGTATTAATTAATCACGGATTTGCAGATTTGGTTGAAAGAGTTCCGCTCGATGATGCTTTGACCGGGGTTTATGTCAGAGCTTTGGGAACTATTCCAATTGTCAACGATGGATGCATGCTCTCCTTGTATGTCGGTGGTGAAGTAGAAATTTGGTACTTCACTGGTAATCCTGACGATGTTTACGGTGGCTCTATCAGAGGATTTGCATACGGTGATGCACTTTGTGTCATATCTGCGAGAGGCGATGTGACATTGAGTTTCTACAAAACAGAAACACCCAATGGACAACCTGCTCACGTTTTTGAAGGAGACGCTTGGGTATGTGGTGGGATAGGTTTTGACTGTGATCCCGGGACCTGGGGGCCGAATTGGAGTGGACGTTGGTGGGGTGATAGTTGGTGTTGGCAGGCAGGAGCCGCAGCTGAAGTTATTTGGCAATCTTGGGATGGCTGGGATTACTCGTTATCAGCTGATTACGAGTAACTAGCTCTTGGAGAAATGTGGGGGCTTTTCGCGAAGCTACACCTTATAGCGCTAAATAAATGCCTATTTTAGGTCGTATGCAAAGGGTCGCTGATAGTTTCACAGCACTAATACAAATCAGTAGGTGAGTGTCAGGGTGCTGACTGGTTCTTCAAACGCATTAGCAGTTTAACCGTGAGCAAAACAGCAGCTAAGATTCCGATCAAGATGCCAAAGGCACTTTCGGCAAACCCCGCATCCGCACAATTATTTCGCAATTGCCATACACAACCTGTACTTATGAGATGTCCGACAATTTGGAACAAAAGACTGAGGGAAAATAAACTCCCTATTAGAATCCAAAGCCTCATGTCGGAGAGTACGCCACAAAGCTGACGCTCCGATAGGTGCACGGCTCTAAGGCAAATCTATAGGTGGATGTCAGGGTGCTGAAACGGAGGAATGGTGTCATTGCAGGCGCAGCAACAATACAAGAGATGTTGACTTTAACGACTATAAACTTGGACTAACTTTTGGTTTGTGTGAGGCGGGATTATTGGTGATTGTAATGCCGAAGGTGAATAGACAAGGTGAGACCTGCATCTGCAATCGGATGATCCAAATCCGTCGACCAAATGACGCGTTCGTCGCAAGCTGCCTAAAGCTTTAACCCAATCACACTCACGCCGAGTGGATCCTTCAACCCACCAGATCTCTTCGATGGCCGGATCTGTAATTGATGAACTCAGGTAATCAATGTGCCAGTGTAATCGTTGACCCCGTTTGAGGTGGCTCGAGATTCTTCCACGCAATCCGCCCATTGCACTTCCGGAGTAGTGATACCACCCGGCATCAAACTGGAACTCGCCAAGCTTTCCAATGGTTAGGGAGATTGGATCGAGAAGACGCAGTACGAGCACATATGATCCGGGACCTGTCGGCAACGTTATTTTCATTTTTTCTCGGAAATAGAATGACGCTTTTGTAGTATTTAAACTCCTGCAAAAACAATATTCTCCTAGTTTTAGAAAGCTGTCAGATTTCCCCTATGGTTCGATGTGGGGCTGCTGCTGCTCAGTAGTACGCCGGTGTATCCGAGAATTTCAGGCCAACCATGTTCACAAATTAGTGAGAATGTTTCATCGGTGAAGATACCAAAGATCAACGCGTCGCCCAACCTCAACAGGTTCGATTCGCCCTGAGATCGTGTAACGAAAGAACCCAGTGTTCCGACGTTCGTGGGGCATCTGGCGGCTGGTCTGATGTCTGACGTTGTCATCTGGAAACCTACGTAACGCTAGATGTGTTTTACGGTGTTCAGTCCTCGCCGTTGATGCTGAGTGCCTCGATCGCCGCTATTCCGGAACGAGTTATCTTGATTCGAACATTTACATCGTCGGCTCGTTCTATGTCGAGACCGCGCCCCTCGGAAACGAAGTACTGTTCGATATCGTACTCGACGGTTATAACATCGTTATTTCTTGTATCAACTTGTCCTTCTATGAAAAGGTCGGTTCGACCGGATGGTTCACCAGTTTGTACAGCAAGAGAGGAATCGTCGCCATCGATGTTCGAGAGGGCGACATACACCGTATCGCCTTCACTGATTTCGCACAATAATCGATACCTTTTCGAATCTTGACTTACGTCTTTACGACCGAGAGCGATCTGAGGAGATCGACCGTGTTGCCCGTCCCCTTGCTAACTTGCGCACCAGTTCCGATCAGTACGTCACCAGAGGGTTTGGGGCCGCTGAGCCTCGCTCCATCAGAATGCCACAGGTAGGAGATGTGCTTTGTCAGGGTACTGAGACGTAGGTAAGGTATTTAATGTTGTTCTTTTGTTAGACGAACTTGGTTTCTGCTAAACCACATTTCACCTAGCTCTGAAGTCGTTGGGTCATCCAATTGAAAAAACGGTTCGTCGCAGTTCAAAACCTTAACAACATTCATCTCATCCCCACCTCCAAAGTAACCAGATAGCGAGTTAGGGGATGCCAAGACGCATATTTTTCCACGCGGAAGGCGCGTTGACCACGATGGTAGCGAAGGTGCTACCTGATCTCCGATAATGGTTCAATCAATATTTTGGGTCTCGAGATTCAGCAGGTGATAGTTTGATCAGAAGTGTTCGCAAATATCTGCTTTATCTTTCCGGGTTTTTGTTTCTTGGTCTTGGTATAGCCGGTTATGTTTTGCCAGGGCTTCCGGGCACGATATTCCTTATTATTTCTGCCTCGTGCTTTGTCAGATCAAATGACCGAATGTATCGTTGGGTAACTGAGCATCGTCTATTTGGAAAATTGGTCAGTAATTACCTAGAAACAGGAAGCATGCCGATAAGAGCAAAAGTTATATCGCTTCTTTCAATGTGGGTTTTTACCGGCGTATCGTTATGGGTTCCCGAATATGGGCTTCTATTCAAGATTCCGATATTTTCTTTGGCGATTATCGGCACTTGGTACATACTTTCTAGAAAATCTTCGACAGATTCCACTGATGATGATTGATTCTGTTCTTCAAACTGTTCGGGAAATTCTGCTAACTAAGGAGGTAGCGGGTTCGAGTCCTCCACCGCCACCAAATTGAAATTAAACTGAACAAGTCCTTGCAGAAATGCAGGGGCTTTTCGCGTATTTGACCATAAGTTGACCCTACGGACTACCAGAAGCTATCTGGGACGTTATGGGGCAGGTTCTAACGGCTATCAGTACGAATACAACTCAACAAATGGTGCGTCTGGTACGATCTGGGGCAGGGTGAATCTAACTTACAAGCGGGGGATCAAAGGTTCGAATCCTCCATCGCGCTCCAAACTTCTTCGACAGCCTGAAAAATCGCCTTACGGGATAACGCATCTAACGTTCGACCTGTCGAATTTATGCTCGGGTCTTCACGGCATTAAAGGAAGATATCAGTGACTCTTACTGCTGATTCAAAAACACTTGCCAACATGCTGATCGAGAATATCGGCAAAGTTATTGTAGGCAACAGTGAAACGGTAGAGCTGGTTTTGGTTGCACTGATTAGCAACGGACATGTTCTTATCGAAGACGTTCCCGGTGTCGGTAAAACGATGCTGGTTCGATCACTAGCCACGTCGACCGGCTGCGACTATCGCCGAATGCAGTTCACCCCTGATCTGCTGCCGAGTGACGTTACTGGTGCTTCGGTTTTCAATCAGAAGACCGGTAATTTCGAGTTCCGACCCGGGCCGATCATGGCTCAGATTGTTCTCGCCGACGAGATTAACCGTGCCACACCGAAGACGCAATCTGCGCTGCTTGAGGCGATGGGTGAGCAGCAGGTGACAGTCGAAGGCGTTACCCGGGAACTACAGAACCCTTTCATGGTTCTGGCAACGCAAAACCCGATCGAGTATGAAGGTACGTTCCCGCTACCTGAAGCACAGCTCGATCGATTCTTCATGCGGATTACGCTCGGATATCCTAATGCAGCCCAGGAAGTTGCGATCCTGGATCGCCGTGAGCATATCGATCCGATAAACGAACTACAGGCGGTCTGTACACCGGCAGATATCGCCAAGATGCAGGATCAGGCGGGCGACGTGTACATCGATGCACTGGTTAAGCAGTACATCGTCGAGCTTTCCAACGCCACACGACTCCATCCAGAAGCTGCGCTCGGTGTATCTCCACGGGCGTCGATTAACTTGATGAAAGGCGGTAAGGCCTACGCAATGTTGCGAGATCGCGACTATGTTGTGCCCGACGACATCAAGGCGATCGCAACGGCGACTCTGGCGCATCGTGTCTTGCTAACGCCATCGGCGAGGATGCGTGAGGTGACCCATGAGACGGTGATCACCGATGTGCTGAACCAGGTTTCAGTGCCGGGTGCGAGTGTTCGAAGAACTTAGTAACCAACCTTATACACTGAACACACTTTCAGGAGCCTTTAGTCGGAAAATATGCTCCGTACTATCAGGTCATCAAACAGTCAAAATTCGACGAGTTCTGCGGCGCGTTCCGGACGCCGTCGTGGTGTTGTTCGTCGCCTGAAACGGAATCCGATTCTTTACGGAATTCTGGTTGTGATGGTTGTCGAGTTCCTCACCGGTATGGCGACGGGATTCGATCTCTCAGTGCGGCTTTACTATGCGCTCGGATTGTTGCTATTGGCTGGTTGGTTGTGGGCCAAGAGCAGTTCGGAGCAGATGACCGCCACAGTCGAACGTCCGAAAGGTCCCTACACCGTAGGTAACACGATCTCAGAAACCGTTGTGATTCGTAACGGTGGAGGTACGCCCAAGGCATGGGTCGAGGTTGAGGACCGGACCGATCTTCCTGGTGTGCGATTCAAGCAGGTGGCAAGTCTTGGACTGATGGTGGCTTTTGATCGTCTGGAGATGTCAGGCGTTGTGACTCGTCGCGGGGAGTACACCGTTGGGCCACTTACGGCTCGAACGGCCGATCCGTTCAGTATGTTCCCGCAGGAGATCGAATTCGGAAGTCAGGAGACTGTTCTCGTCTATCCTCGAATTGTCGACATTCCGGATTTTGCTTCACCGTCGATCCACCTCCTTGGCGACAACTCAAGGCGGCAACGTGCTCGTGTTTTGAGCACCGACGTTGCTTCGGTTCGTGAGTATGAAGCTGGCGACGCGCTTGGACGAATTCACTGGCTATCGACAGCTCGCGTTGGTGAGTTGATGGTTAAACAGTTCGATCAGGGTTCGTCGAGCGATATGTGGGTGTTGTTCGATCAGCACGTCGATTCGATGGCATCTATGGGCGACGACTCCACAGATGAGATTGGCGCAACGGTTGCGGCTTCAGTGATCGACAAATACAACCAGGGATTTCTCCCGGTTGGCTACGCAGCGCACGGTAGTCAATCGTTGGTGGCGATACCGGAGCGTTCGGCGCATCAACGCGAAAAGATTTTGCGTCACATTGCGGCGAGCAAGCCGATCGGCGAAGTGACGATTCTCGAGGCACTTTCTGAGGTGGAACGCGAGCTCGGGCAAAACACCTCGCTGGTCGTGATCACCTCGGCTGGTGACGGTGAGTGGGTCGATGCGCTGGCAGGCCTCGCCAAGCGTGGAGTTCGGGTGAGCACGGTGCTGATCAACCGAGCATCGTTCGGTGGAGCGCCGAACGGTGATTCGCTTGATCATCTGACTGCAACCGGGATTACTGCATACCCGATCTCCCGGGGCGATTCGATCGCCAATTCATTGCATAGTCCGCTCGGTGGTGATCAAGAAGGTTTACGTCAGGCTTCGGTTCGAGCACATTCCGAACCGTCAGCTGTGGAACCGGATCCAGTAGCTGACGTCGCAGCCTCATCAGCCGGTCACGACGGTTCCGATGAATCCCAGAGTGGTGGCAAATGAGCACCGCAACGGATTTTCTGAACAATGTCCCCGGGCCGCCGACTCCTGAAGAAATATCGCAGTCGTCTGGTCGATTTGACTCGCTAGTCGAGAACGTGACTCACTTTGCCCCCGCTCACGATTGGATCAGTTTCATAATAATGCTGTGGATGATGGCCAATGTTGGTTGGTCGGTCATGCTCGCTGGTTGGGGTGATCTGCCTTCAGTAGTTCCGACGTTACTGTTCGGTACCATTGCCGCGTTTATGGTTTCCAAGCGGAATTCCAACTGGTACCTGACGGTTATTTACGCTCTGGGATTTGGCTTCTTTATCGTGTTCTGGCAGGGCACATCTCAGGCGGTCGGAGCCGATCCGGTGACTCGTTCGATCGATGGCTTTTCACGATTCTCATTGTGGGTTGAAACTGCGCAGTCGGGTGGTATTAGCACCGATACCGTTCCATTCGCAATGATGTTCATGACCGCGTCCTGGATCGTTGGATACGGCGTTACGGCAATTACGTTCCGATTCAGATCGCCGTGGTTGCCGACGGTGCTGATGTCACTGGTAATCCTGACCAATCTGAGCTACCGTCACGGCGAGCATGAGCACACGTATTTCCTGTTTCTTGTGGGTGGCATAGCGCTATTCGCCCACCTCACAACGGTTCGTCGAATTGAACGTTGGAAGTCTGAAGGCATCGCTTACTCACGGCATCTTGCTTGGGCGACGGTACAGGACGGATTATTGTTTGCACTTCCGATTGTCCTGTTGAGCGCGCTGCTGCCTATCTGGGAGCCGAGATCAGAACAGGTTCACGACGCGTGGGACATCTTCCGAGCACCGTTCTATGCCTTGCAAGATCCGGCAAATCGCTTGCTTGCCGGGATCGATGGACCGGGCAGTAACCAGTTATTTTCAACCCCGTCATCATCGATGGCGTTTGGTGGATCGATTGAACTTACTGATGAGCCATTGATGTGGATACGTTCGAAGTACCGCGTGCCTTACGCCGGGCGGGTGTACCAGCGATATACCTCCGAGGGTTGGCTGTCGGACGCCAGTACAAAGATCGAAGCGCAACCCCGGGCTGCTCTGACTCTGGCACCTACTGAACTCGAACGTGAACGGGTCTCTAACGTCTACGTGCCGTTGGTTGATACGAAAACGGTCGTCCCTGCTGGTGGAGTGTTCTCGGTTGATCGCGAGTCGGTTGCGCATGTGCTCAATCCGTTGCAGTGGAATATTCCACTAACTGGCTCGGTCGCCGGTATGACCGAATTGCCGTCGGATCTGAGGGATCTCGGATTTGCCTTGCGTTTCGCACTCAACGACCTTGTTCCTTCTGATAGCTTTCGCCCGGCTCAGTTGAGGTCGCAGAGACTCGCACAACCCGAGCTTGTTGCGGAAATGATTCTTGCTTTGCAGAAAGCCGATACCACCGGTGAAGCGGTGGTTGTAACGAGAGAGGAAGTGAACGAATCGGGCGGTACGGACAAATACGAAACGGTCGTTCTACCACTAAGTTCCGACAGTCGAACTATCGAGTGGGATGGGCTGACGATCGATATGAGAATCGACAACGAGTTCGGGTTCGTTAATCAGCTTGAAGTTGAACGTGACTCACCGATCGAGCAGGTGGGTGTCCAGCTGGCCAGTGAGATATCGAAGAAAGACATATTTTCGATCCAGACGTTTGTGTCGCTTGCCACTGATGAGCAGTTGAACGAGGCTGGAACCGACTATCCAACCTGGGTAACGGATCGCTATCTCCCTCTTCCGAGCACGCTTCCTAGTGATGTGGGTGAGTTGGCTTCTGCAATCGTTCGAGGTGCCAACGCGGTGACCCCATTCGAGAAGGCCGAAGCGGTTAAAGCCTTCCTGAGGAATCAGGAGTATTCGCTCGAAATCGCTGGCCCCGAATTTGGCGTAGATGGGATCTACTACTTCTTGTTCCAAACTCAGGATGAGTCATGTTCCAGTGTCGATCCGAACTGCGACGAATCGAAGGTCAAGGGATACAGCCAATACTTCGGATCGTCAGCCGCCGTTCTGCTTAGATCCGTTGGTGTTCCCGCGAGATTTATCGCAGGTTGGGCTTCCGGTGAGTATGTTCCCGATTCAGGGATGTTCCTGATTCGTGACAAGGATCGCCACGGTTGGACCCAGATTTACTTCCCCAAGTATGGCTGGATTGACTATGAGGTAACGCCGGGGCAGGAGGCGATTTCTCGAGGTCTACTGGCACCTTCATTGACTGATGGCGATCCGTTCTCTGCAGGTGCGGTTGGATCGGCTGAAGAAGACCCGGATTTCTTGCAGGATATTGCCGATCTTGAACGGTTCGCTCGAGAAGCACGACTGGAGAACGGAGCCTTCCGCATCCCTGATGGCGATTCAGCTACTGAAGAATTTGTATTCCCATGGCGACCGCTTGCGTGGGTAGGCGGAGGCGTGATGGCGATCGGATTCGTAGTGTTCCTCTGGTGGCTCAGTTTGCGTGGCATGGATGCGCCAACCCGAGCGTATGCGCGGATGAATAGGATCGCTTCGTTTTTGGGCATGAAGCGGCAATCGCCTCAAACTGCATTGGAGTTTGCGACCAGTCTAGGCGAGCAGACGATTGCTGCGAGCGAGCCTGCTTTGTTTATTGCTATCGAATATCAGCGAAAGATGTATGCGGGTACTTCTAGTACGGGAGACGATGATGAAATCGCCCTGCGGGTGAAAAAACTGAATCAGGCGTGGCGTAGGGTTGCCCGTGCGTTGATCGCTCGTCGAATTAGACAATTAGGAGGTCTTGGACCAGAGCTTGGGAAAGGGCGAAGCGTCTAGATGGCTAAATCGCGTAGTGATGAGCAGCTTACGTACGATGTGTTTGACACCGACATGGGTTGGGTGGCGATCGTTGGTGGCGATCAGGGGATCGTTCGAGCGAGCCTTCCTGAGGCGACACCTGAAACTGCGTTGGATTTCGTACAACCCGAGGTGAGTATGGCGATCCACTCTCCGGACGAATATGTCGACGCTCGTATGTTGATTGCCGCTTACTGTGCCGGTGAAGCGGTGGATCTTACGAATATTCCTATCGACACTCGAGATGCGACTCCGTTCACACGGAATGCGTGGGAGGCGTGCCGTTCGATTCCAGCAGGTGAAACCCGCAGCTACGGTTGGCTTGCCGAGCAGGCAGGGAATGTGAAGGCCGCCCGGGGAGCCGGTCAGGCGATGGCTCGCAATAAGCTGGCGTTACTGGTGCCGTGCCATCGAGTGGTGAGTTCTACGGGTGCATTGCACGGGTTCGGTGGGGCCGGGTTGCCGCTGAAATCACGTCTGTTGGGCATGGAAGCCAATCGATAGATCGTTACAGGTCGTTAGTTAATTGATTCGGGCTCTTCCGAATAGCCTTCGAGAGGCTCTTCATCTTCGGCGAGGTAGGTGTCGAGTATCGATTGGGCGAGTTCAATATCGGATGCGCGTACCATGATTCGAACGGGGAATACTGAGACTCCTAAGAAGCCGACGGCGTCACCGGGCCGGATTCTGCATTCGATTCCTGTAGCTTGGATCAACCCGCACCACGACTCACCGATGAGTTGATCGGGTGCGGTAGTTAGGACTTCCCAGATCATTCTCAGATCCCTTCGTTCATCGACATTATCGGAAAGTTCAGTGCAGGTAAAACTCAGCATGCACTTCAGTCGAGAACAGGAGTCAATCTTATTCGTTTGGTCTGGGTGCCATTTAGATCACTACTGAACGAACTGCGCCGTTGCCCAACAGGTCGTGCAAACGCTCGGTTAGTTGTGAACTTGATTGGACCTTGAAAGGCATTTCAAGGCGAATGATTTTCTCGCCGGTTTCGATTTCAAGTATTGCTGGATCGGCACCGGAGAATTCGGCGAACAACCTCATGATGTCTTCGAGACGATAGCGATCGTCGGCGGCATCTCCAGTCTCTTTCACGCGCACAAGAACGGCTCCGCTTTCCATCAAGTCGTCATCGTTATCAATAGCTGCGGGAGCGGCGGACTCGGTTGTCAGTGGAGTTTCCTCGGTGGTTGGTTCAGCAATTTGCTGAGCTGGACTTTCGTAAGTGGTTGGCGATGTTTCGTTGACCTGCGCACCGGTAGATTCCGGTTTGCTGGCAGGTTGCGCGTGCCGCACGGGATCGTTCAGAACAGGTCTAGGCTCGCTGGCCTCGTTGAATCCAGCCCGGACTACCGGCGCCGGTTCGTTTTTAGCGGCTTCAGCTTCTGACTCTGTCTGGCCTTCAGCCTTGAGTTGGTACTGGCTTGCTGTTTCGATAACCAGAGACGTACGTCCGAATCGGTTCTCAACTCGACCGGTGATCGAAATGAAGTTACCGTTCTCCCAAATTCCCGGCGACTGTTCGATAACATTCGACCAGACAACCATCTCAATGTCTCCATCGAGAAGCGTCAGGTTCGCCCGAATGTATGGGTCACCCTTCTTGGTGGTGAGATTCTGGACATTGTTCAACTGGCCCAGAGCGGCTTTGGTTTGGCCTGACATCTCCTCATTGATGTCAGCGGCGAAAACAACGATGTTGTCGGGTTGCTGTCGCATTTCTCGGGTGAACGGGCTCTGCGTGAGTTCGACACCGAGCAGATCACGTTCCCATATGACACGTTCCTGATCGGTGGTGTCGTCTTCACCAGATATTTCGATTTCAACCATTGGTGCCGGGACGGATTCACCGAGCATGTCGAACATCGAGGTTTGGCCCGATTCACGGAGCTTGGTTTGTCGTTGGATGGCGGCGATTATTCGATCGACTGATTCGAGGAGATTGCTTCGTCCACCGAATTCATCGAACGCACCAACGCGAATGAGGCTTTCTAGAGTGCGACGGTTGAGAGACTTGGAATCGACGCGCCGACAGATGTCCTCAATGTCTTTGAATTGACCGGCTGCCTGACGAAGTTCGACGATTGAATCGACTGCCCCGGCTCCGACGTTTTTGACCGCTGCCATGCCGAATCGGATCGCGTCGTTACCCACGGCATCTCGTTCGATAGTAAATCCAGAACGGGAGTAGTTGATGCTGGGTGGTTTCACAGCGATGTCGAGTCGTGTCGCTTCTCGTATCGCCTGCCCAACTTTTTCGGAGTTACCCGATGCAGAGTCGAGCACGGCAGCGATGTACTCCGTCGGGTAGTTAACCTTGAAATATGCCGTCCAGTAGGCAATGTAGGCGTAGGAAACTGCGTGGGCCTTATTGAACCCGTAGCCGGCGAAAGGCTCCATCAATTTGAAGACGGTGTCCGCCTGTTCCTGCGTATAGCCCTTTTCGAGAGCACCTGCGCTGAACTTGTCGTGTTCGGCCTGCATCACCGAAGCGATTTTCTTGCCCATAGCCTTTCGGAGAATATCGGCTTCTCCGAGCGTGTATCCACCAAACGCCTGGGCGATCAGCATTACCTGATCCTGATACACCAGCACACCATAGGTGGGTTCGAGGAGCTCACGAAGATCGTCGTGGGGGTAGGAAATTTCGGCTCGACCATGCTTAGCTTCGATGAACGTACCGATATGTTCCATCGGGCCCGGTCGATAGAGGGCGATCATCGCTGCGAGGTCGTTGATCGTTGTTGGCTTGAGCTGCTTGATATTCTTGCGCATACCCTCGGATTCGAGCTGGAATACGCCGAACGTATCGCCCTCTCCGAGAATGTTGAACGTCCCGGCGTCGTCAATCGGGACATCGTAAACTCCCATGTATTCGCCAGTGGTTTCGGTGATCAACTTCACGCACTGGTCGAGGATTGAGAGGTTTGCAAGACCGAGGAAATCCATCTTAAGCAACCCAACGGCGGCGACTGGATTCATTGAATACTGAGTTGTCGGACTGGAGCCCTCTTTGCCACTGGTGGATCGTTGCAGCGGAACATACTCAGTCAGCGGCTTTTCTGAGATGACGACAGCGGCAGCGTGAGTGGAAGCGTGGCGGACTGAACCTTCGACTCTTTGCGCCATATCAATAAGTTCGCGAGCGTCCCGGTTGCGGCTGATTTCCAACTTGAGTTCGGCGGATTCATCGATGGCGTCTTTCAACTTGATGTTGAGAGTGTTTGGAACCATCTTTGCGAGCCTGTCGCTGAGATCGAGCGGGAGAGCAAGTGCCCTCGCAGTGTCGCGTATGGCCGCTCTGGCACCGAGCGTACCGAAGGTGACGATCTGAGCTACGTGCTCACCACCGTAGTGGTCGATGCAGTACTTGATTACTTCTTCGCGTCGGTCATCGGCGAAATCCATATCGATGTCAGGCATTTCGCGGCGCTCAATGTTCAAGAAACGCTCGAAAAAGAGATCTGTCTCGACAGGGTCGATCTGGGTGACCTCGAGGCAATAGAGAACGAGGCTCGCCGCGGCTGAGCCTCGAACAGCCGAGAGAATCCCCCGTTCGTTCACGAAATTGAAAATGTCCCAACAAACGAGGAAGTAGTCGGAGAATTTGGTTTCTTCGATGATGCCGAGTTCGTATCCAAGTCGCTCGATTACCTCTTCGCTCGGGTTGTTGAATCGCTTATTGAGACCTTCGTAGCAGAGTTCTTTGAGGTACTCCATCGACGGTTTGTTGTTTGGAGTCGAATATCGCGGGACGAGTGTTTGGCCGAATTCGAGATCGAGTTCACACGATTCGGCGATCTTGACAGTATTCGCGAGTGCCACAGGTAGATGCGACCAATCTGCCTGCATCTCGGCTGCGCTACGTAGGTAGTAGGTTGTGTCTTCCATGTGAAGCCGATTTGGGTCTTTCACATTCGAGTTGGTCTGGATGCAGGTGAGGATGTCCTGTGCTTCGGAGTCTTCGCGTCTGACGTAGTGCGAGTCGTTCGTAACGACCATCGGCAAGTCAGTCTGGTTGCTGAGCTCGACGATCGCCTGGTTGATCTCGGCCTGATTAGGCACGTGTTCGTGCATCATCAGTTCGAGGTAGTAGCGATCCTGGAAAACGTTGCCGTACCACTCGAGGGTTTCGTGGGCGGCATCCATGTCGCCGTTTTTTATGTACCGGGCCAATTCGCCTGACGGACAGCCGGATAGAACTATCAAGCCTTCTGAGTATTTTTCGAGAATTTCTCGATCCATCCGTGGCCTGTAATAGAAACCTTCGATGTGTGAGGCTGTGACGAGTTTTAAGAGATTCTGATAGCCAACGCGGTTTTGCGCGAGAAGCGTCATGTGGAACGGGAACCGCTTTTGTGGATTCCTTTCGTCGCGTGGGCCGTTGGCGACATACCCTTCGGTGCCGATGATCGGCTTGACGCCAGCTTTCTTCGCCAACTGATATATGTCGATTGCGCCGTGGAGGTTTCCGTGGTCGGTCAGGGCAATCGCCGGCTGTTCGAGTTCTGCGGCTCTGTTGACCATGTCGCCTAATCTGCTGAACCCGTCGAGCAGTGAATACTCGGAGTGGTTGTGTAGGTGGACGAACTGGTCGGTCACAGGCAGATATTTCTCAAAAATGGAGGCTGGAAAAAGGCGTTCAGCGGAGCATAGCGTTCCCTAAAGATCGAGTCGACCCCAATAAGGGATTTCTATCCCCAAAGATAACCCATTTACCTAAGAATCTTGTTGGGATGGCAGCGTAATTCTCTCAGAACGTTGCCTGCAGAAAATGATGCGAAATACCTTTGTCAGGCGTTGCACATGTGACGTTGTAATTGACTGGCGGATGATAGAGTCGATTCAGGTCGATTTTCGCTGCCAGATGTGATGTAACAGCGGACAAAACCCGGCAGGCAGCCGCAGGGGATAGTTTTGACTTCAAAAAGTATTGGTGGTGGCCAAAAGATTCTCGTTGTCGACGACGAGCATATGTCTGATCTGATGCGCTCGGTATTGCGCCGTTTGGAGACGGACGGATTTAAGCCGGTCGTTGTGGCCCCAGAGGGTGAATTCATCACCGGCGACGACTATGAAGCACATACATTGTTCGCGATGGAAACGAAGCGTCCTTCCGCGGTGCTACTTGACGTGCGATTCGGTGAGTACGACTCGGATCGGTTCAAGGGGCTGTCGATCCTGCAGAAAATCATAGACAGCGATGGGAGCATGCCGGTATTGATGTTTACCCAGTACGCGCATGGTCCGTATCGAGACACGGCGGTAACTGCTAGTTTGAGCGCCGGTGGGTCTGTTGATTTCATCGATAAATTGGCAAGCCCGGAAGAAGTTGTGCTGCGTCTACGGCGTTTGATCGGGAGTACGCCTGAGGCTATCACGATTGGTTCTTTATTCGAATTCGAGCCCGACAATGCGGCTGTATATGCGATCGACAACGGTCGACGCGAGTTAATCCGCGAAATCCAGGGAATGAAGCTGGAGATATTGAACGAACTGGCTTCCGCGATGTATCGATCAGAGGGTGAGCTTGTGCCGTTCTCTCGACTCGAGCGCTTTTCCGAGGGTGAGGATTCACGGGCTTCGTTGCGGGTAAGAATTCGTGAACTGAAAGTTTCTCTTGGGAAGGCCGTTTCGAGAGAATTCGGCGCAAACGAGTTGATAATAAATGTTCGAAACCGTGGATACCGTCTGGTGAACCCGTCGGATTAGGTGTGGATACGACGTAGTACTCGATCGTCAGGAATCAGGCTCTTTGAACGGACGTATATTCGAAATACTGAGGATGGTGGGCATTGCAGTAGCTCTGATTGGGCTTCTGCTGGTTGTGCTTTCACCGCTCATTGGTGAGTCGATCACTCGCGGTTCGCTCTGGTGGATCGAACCGGTGGCGTACATAGGTTCCGGGGTGTTTATTCTGGGTGCGCTGGTTGCGTTTGGGGCTATTCAGTTCAACACCAGGCGTATTGCTGAACAAAGCGGTAGCCGAACGTGGAGCCAGATCACTCAGGATTACTTCGATACTTTTGCCCATGACATGGGACGTCCGTTGCGAAGAATTCTCGGTAAGCAGCGCGAGGCACGCGCGCTCCTAAACGAGACGGGTGAAGTGACACAGCATATGGTCTCGGAATTGCTGACCGAAATCGAGAATCAAGCACCGAATTTTCGACTGATGATTGAAAACGTGCGTGTGTTGGTTGATCTCGAAGACGCCGATGCGGAACCGGCGATTGAACCGGTCGATGTAGCCGCGATTGTTCGTAATGTTTCGGATCGATACACACCCATTGCCCGTGAACGTGGTCTCGAGTTGGTCTGGTGGTGTGAGCCGAGTGAATTTGGACTGGTATACGGGGATGGATCAGCGCTCGACCACGTGATCACTAACCTAGTTGACAATGCCACGAAATTTGCTGAAGGGCATATCGAAATTCAACTTACTCGAACCGAGAATTCATATCTAGTACGGGTTTGGGACGATGGAGTTGGCATTTCTGAATCTCACCTTGCGCACGTGTTTGATCGAGGTTGGACACCTGAACTTTCGGCAAGAAGTGAGAAGCAAAGTTCGGGTCTTGGGCTGTTCATCGCCAGCACTCTTTCGGAACATTGCGGCGGTGAGTTGCTGGTCGAGTCGCAACAGTCGAACGGTGCGTCGACTGGTGAGCACTCCACGACTTTCACACTGTCGCTGCCCCTTGATATTCGACCTGCAGCGACCAACTGATGGTAGCCTCAATCAGGTTAAGGCTGAGTGAGGGAGCGCGTGCGGTTTCGCCGATGTTGCTAGCGCTCGGCTTGATCTTGATCGCAACTATAGGGTGTGTGGAGAGTCGTGCGCGCTACACGCCGGTTCCGCCGACTCCTACGGCTACTTCGACTCCGGTACCTACGGCTACTTCGACTCCGGTACCTACGGCTACTTCGACTCCGGTACCTACCGCTACTGCGACACCCCTGCCGCCATCACCTACTGTGGTACCTACCGCTACTGCGACACCCCTGCCGCCATCTCCCACTGCGGTACCGACCGCTACGCCGACACCGATACCGCCGTCTCCTACACCAGTTCCGACTGCAACACCTATATCGACTCCGACGCCTGTACCGACGGTTGGGTCAGGTACGTTCAACCTCACTTTGGATTTCGAAGGTATCGACGATGACAAAATTATCTACAGCGACACAATTTTGTTGCGAGGATTAACTTCTGCTGATGCGATCGTGAGCGTAAATGACGTGATTGTCGAAGTTCAATCGGATGGCAACTTCGAATTGACGTTAGTGCTGGTCGAGGGGCCTAATTTCGTCGATATCGTAGCCAGCAATCTAGACGGCAGTAGCATCAGCGGTGAGTATTTTGTGTTTTCCATCCCACCGGAGGAAGTGCCATGAGCGGTTTGATTCACACTCTGGTTCGGTTTGCACCTCTGGGCTGGGCTGCTGACGACAGAAGTAACATAGGCGTAACGGCGGTTGACGCAGAATTTAGTGGTTGGGAGTGGTCCCAACTCCCCCTCTCGATTCAAAGTATGTTTACGTTGTCTGAAAATATGGTTGCTCGAATAGTTCGCCCGAAGATGGCGATTGTTCTGGGGCTCGCCATCATGCTTGTTGTATTCGCTGGCGGCACGGCGCGTGCGGAAGTTCGTTCAGCCGATATTGAGGCCGTATTTGGCACGGCATTTGAAGTCCGACCGCCGAGTGCCATAGTGATCGCATCGAATTCCGGCCTGGTCACGCTCAATTTCGATTCTGATTCTGACCTGAATATTGGCTCGAACAAAGCAGTTGTGGATGAAATTGCAGAAGGCGATCGTGTCATCTCGACCGCGTTTCGGAATGCTGAAGACGAACTCATGGCACTTCGGACCCTTGTTCGAATGGCGAATACTCAACCAATAACCAAGCACGTAGTTGGAGTCGTGAGTAACTCGTTGGCAGATGAACTTTCGATTCAAACCAAGAACGGCGAGGTTGTCGCCGTATTGATTCCAGCCGGAATTGAAGTTCCTTCAGTTGGAGATGGCATCACGATGGTCGCTCGCCTTGATCGGTCGAGTGGAATACTGACTGCCGTCGGATTCGAACTCACCAGCCGGACCGTTGAGCGAATCCAGGATGCTCTCGACAAAACCGCCGATCAAGCAGAGGCGGAGCGGTTGGCCCAGATAGCGATCGACGCACGTAGTCAGCATCTCTCTGCTCTAGACGACGCCGCGAGAGCGATTAAGCGGGTAGTAGATTCGGCGACGGCTGATGCGGATGAAATTGATCAGGCAAGAGCTCAGCTTGAGGAGATTCAGCGCCGATTCAAAGAACTTCAGGGAATCTACCAAACTGCGGCAACCGATCGCGGAGAAGCTCAACCTCAGCTCAGAATTTCAGGCGCTCTTGTGGATGAGGCTGGTGTTTCGACGTTTACGGTCGTTCCGCATGGAGATCAAGACGCGAATCCGTTCTCCGTGGATTTCGTATACAACCGAGATGAGACAACGGTTGATCTGCCTCCCAACGTTCTCAAGAGAATATCCGAAACGGCCGAGAATCCTCAGTTGCTTGCCGATGTGCTCCTGTTAATCGACCCCGGAAGCGAACTGGATGTGAAGTATTCGATTGACAGTGAGGTTCGTACCGCTGAATCGATCGAGGTTCATCCTCCTCGATTGGTAGAAGAACTGGAGGCAGTTCTTGAGCACGAGTCACGCCGTGCGTTCAATGGTGTGACCACTCTCGTCGAAATCGACACGACGCTCGAAGATGCGATCGGTATTGTTATCGCTGCCAACGAGAAACAGGGCGCCGAAGTTACTGCCAAAGTTACCGATGAGACAGAAATAACTCTCGACGGTCGATTATCGACTATCGAATCTATTAGGCCGGGGCAAGCGGTCGATATCCAATTCGAGTCATTCGAGGCAGGGTCACTTTCGGATATCACGGGAACCGATGTCACTCTGAGAGCTCTGGCAATCCGAAGCCGGTCATCGGCACCAACCGAAGAGGATCATATTTCAGGCATTGTAGAGTCGATCGATTCTGACGAATTTGCGATCACGATTCGACCGACAGATGGCTCACTAATCCCCCTCAGGATTGGTGATGGCGCACCTGTGGTCCGCAATGGGCAACAGGCTACGTTTGAGAATGTGAAACCAGGGGATCTTGTTGTTGACGCGACTCGGCAGGATTCAGATTCTGATGTGCTTACTCAACTGGTCGTGGTTGCGCGTTCCAACGTCAAGTTCTCGGGAACCATTACCGGCATCGGACGCGAACCCACGCGACTGCAGGTGACGGGCGATAACGGTCAATCGCTGAACGTTCTTGTCGTGGATGACACATGGGTGATTCTCGATGGCCGTCGGGTCAAGTTCAGTGCGGTGACCGCAGGGATGAATGTTGTTAGCGGCGTGTACACGGTAACAGGGCGTGACGGTGCGTTCTACAACGTGGCGACGATTGTTTCTATCGAGTCGCCAAAGGTCCGTCGTGCTTCGGGCATCATCACCAATGTGAATGTCATTGAAGGCACGTTAACCGTGCTTGCGGGTAACTCGGACGAGACGAAAACCCTGAACCTGAAGATGCCCGAGTCACCGCTTGGCGAGAACCTAAGTAAAAATGGGCAACCAATCCGTTCGCTATTGGAAGTTGAGCGTGGCGATAAGGCCGACATTGTTCTCTACGAGATATTGACTGGGATTGTTAAAAAACTCTCGGTGGTTTCCGATAATTTCATCCGGTCACGGGGGACTCTCCAATGGGTATCCGACAACAACCGGACAATTCAGGTTGAACTTGCGACCGGCAACATATTCTTGTTGTGGGTTGGTGCCGAAACAACGATTCATCTGGATGGTCGGCGTATATCGACAATGCAACTGGTGAAGGACCAGTTCCTGAATTCCAGTATTTTGATTCCGGAAGTTCTTTTCATCCGCGACTCGATTGATAGCGACGAAGGTGTGATTATTTCAATCAATTTCCAGACCAAGAGTCAGAGAGATCAGGTTGAGAGCGAAGTTGATCGTCAAGAGGCTGCGATCGGGTCGACAATATCCGGTGTCATAGAGGCTATCAGCGGTGACCAGTGGGTTATCGGCGGACGGGTGATCACGGTGAATGCATCTACGAGATTTACCGGTGCTGATCCTGAGATTGGCGAGGTCGCCGTAGCGGTTCTGGTCAGCAGACTAGATGGCACATTCGTCGCTCGCTCAGTGACGGTCTCCCGCCGTAGGGATTGATCTGCGCAGGGTAATTTCGGTTCATACGAGGCCGTTTTATATCGGAGACTCGAACCTGTTTCGTTCTCTATAAGTGCGACGTGTTAGTTGCCTTACTTTGGCAGCAACACGGCCGGCTGGTTCGAGTGCAAGGGTAAACGGAATCGCGATAATCAGCATTGCAGCAAGTGCTGTGAATCCGAGGCGATAGCTACCTTCGATGTCGTGGATCAGTCCGACCAATGCAGGCCCCGACGCTCCGAATAGGGCGTTGACCGAACTGGTTAGCCCGACGATTGATCCATAACTGGCTCGCCCGAAGTAATCTCCGAGAATCGACAATCGAAGCGGAATCGACGCGCCAAATCCGAGACCGAAGAAGATCACAAAGAACGGCAGTGGCCACAATCCGAGTTTTACTCCCCCGATTTCAGCGTTGATTCCTGCCAATCCAGCCACACCTACGGTTTGCATGATCATGGCAACGGTGAGCATTTTTCGCTTGTCGAACCGATCACCAATTACCGCGATACCTGCTCGTCCGCTGAGATCACCGATTGCCACGGCTCCGGCTGCAGAGGCTGCAAGTGCGGTTGTCATGCCGTATTCGAGCAGCGCAGCAAAATGGAACAAGTTTGTCGAACTGACAAGTTGACCGAGACTCGTGACGATTGCCAGTTGCCAGAAAAATCGTAGTTTGATCGCCTGGCGCATGGTTATGGCCTGCTCTCGTACACGCGCCATGCGCCCACCAGTTGTGGCTGGGGTACCGTCATCGGTCAGTTCGCCATCGGGGAGCATCCCGTGATCTTCCGGACGACGTCGCATCACAAGTGTGGCCGGGAATCCTATGATCCAGAATCCGATTCCAGTTGCCATGAGCATTTCGCGCCACCCGAACTGTTCGATAGAGGCGACCAAAAGCGGAAGGGTGAGTCCACCAATTGCGGAGAACGACATTAACGTGGCAAGTGCCCTCGCTCGTTTTCGAACGAACCAATTGGCAACTGTCACGACGAACACTATGAACGTGCCGAATGACATTCCGAGCGTTAGCAGACTGATTGCGACGTAGAACTGCCAGAGCGTTTGCATCTGGCTCATGTAGATAAATCCAGCGCCGGTTACGAAAACACCGAACGCCATCGCTTTGCGTGGGCCGTATTTGTCGAGGAGCGCACCGACGAACGGCGAGATCATGCCACTTTCGCTACGTTGGAGCGATATGGCTGCGCCGGTTGCTCCTGAACTCCAACCAAATGTGCCGAGAATGTGAGGAACGAACGCCTGGAATCCACGCCAGAACACTGCTGATGCGTACCACTGAACGACACCACCGGCACCGACGATCCACCATCCGTAGAACGGTTGCTTGAATGATTTCATCGCACAAGCTCAAATACTGAGGTGCTTTTGTGCATGTGTGTGGGCGTGGTTATCTGATTTCTCTCGGTTCCTAGTAGATGCGTGCATGATAGTCCGCTTCCGGGGAAGTACCGTTGGTGTGGAACCAAATTCGCGTTATTTCTCGTAAGTTGGAGTATCTGAATTGATTGAAGTTAGTTTGGGCGTATAGGGTTACACCGAACCCCTTTATCATCACATCGGCAACTAGGAAAGCAAATGAACGATTGCGCGGATCAATAAAGCTCTTTTCAGTTCTAGGAATTCCAGTTGAGATCAATGCGACCTGGCTGATAGCGTTCGCCATCATCACATGGTCGCTGGCAACAACTGCTTATCCTTCGTTTTTCGGTTACTGGTCGACCGTGCAATACTGGATTGCCGGTGTTGTCACTACGCTGCTGCTGTTCACATCGGTGCTGGCACATGAACTTGGGCATTCGCTTGTGGCTCTATCGCAAGGGTTGAAGGTGCGTGGTATCACCTTGTTGTTGTTCGGCGGAGTATCTCGGATTCAGGGTGAAGCGTCGCGACCTCGCAACGAGTTCTTTGTGGCATTCGCCGGACCCGCCGTTTCGTTAATCATCGGAATCGGCTTGATGGTCTGGTGGGTGAACTTTGCGCCTGCGTATGAGAATCAAGTCAAGCTGATTCATGGTGTCGTGTTCTTCACCGGATGGATGAACATCCTGGTTGCTGGATTCAATCTTTTGCCCGGTTATCCGATGGATGGTGGACGAGTGCTGCGCTCGGCGGTGTGGGGTGTTACCGGCGATACGGGACGGGCAACAAAGGTGGCCTATCGAGTGGGCCGAATTGTGTTCTACTTGCTCATCGGTTGGGGAGCTTGGCAGATTCTGAACGGCGACATTGTTGGCGGTATCTGGGTCGCGTTGATCGGCTGGTTTTTGATGTCATCGGCTCGCGCTGAAATCGGGGGGAGGGAGCAGGCGAAACGTGTTACTTCAGATCCCGGGGGGCTGGATCATCCGATGTTCGACGTTGAACGGGCGACTCGCCCGATGCCACCGATGATCAAGAGCAGCTGGTCGGTTGAGCAGATTTCTTATCAGGGATTGCCTGCGAATCCGATGACGTCTATACCGGTCGCGAAAGAGGGCGAACTGGTCGGGTTCATCCTTCGGAGTGACCTTGACGGTGTTCCTCTCGAACACAAAGGCGAAGTTACCGTAGAGGAGTTGATGAACCCCGAAACCTTGCGGGTAATTTCTAAGACCAACTCGGTGCGGGACGCACTTCGCACGATGGATCGGCACAGCTTGAGCCAACTGGTTGTGATGGATAACGATTTCGTTATCGGAGTCGTGACGCGCGAGGACATCGTCGAGGCGTTGATGAAATTCCGTGTGGCGAACGGGTTGCCCGACGGCAATCTGGGCGATTCAGATGATGACAGACCAACTTCGGTCTAGGCGAGATGGCTAGCTGCTCGTAACTGCGTTAGGTAGCAGGTTGCGAACGACGTCCCGCCACCAACACCGGCTTCGCCAAACTTTTTCGTGGTGTAGTTCGACGATCTGTTGAACGATGGCAAGCCCCATGCCTGTTCCGGGAATGTCGGGATTGCCGAGCTGGCTGTATGGTTCGAACAGGTGACACGTTCATCTGCAAGATGGTTTTTTTCGAGTTTGCCCGAGTGATTCGTGTGAGGATCTCCCGCAGCTGGTTAGGGATAACGCGCGAAATGTTGCTATCGGGGAAGATTGGCGGCGCCAACGTCTCGGGTCCCTCCGCTCCGCTTTGCTTCGGTCGGAATGAGGGATTCGGAAGTTACGAGACGAAATATCCAGAGAGGTTAATAGTCGATGATGGCACGTCGGTGGGCGCCGGTTCCAATCAGGATTTTGCCAAACGTCGTTTCGACTTTGAATCGGAGTTTCCTGCCATCGATTTCGATGAGCGTCGCGCTGGTCTCGACTGTCACACCTGCCGGGGCGGGAGCGATGTGCTTTACGTCGACGTGAAACCCGACGGACGCCGGAATGTAACTACGTATTGAATCGACGCACGCAAGCTCCATCTCCATGATCATTGCTGGGCTGGAAAGTACGGCGTGTTCGTCTTTGCCGGTCGGGCTGTAGAGCTTCGAACCTTCGATCAACAATGTTCGAGTTGCTGAAAGCCCGATTGAAAAACCTTCTGGATCTGGTGGCATGCTCAAATTACCCGCGTTCAAGTTGCCTAGAGCGCAATAATTCCGTAGCCAGCGTCGACCGGGATGATCGATCCTGTGATGCCAGATGACATATCGCTGAGTAGGAACAAAGCGGTATCCGCTACCTCTTTGTGATTGATATTCCTGCCAAGCGGTGAGCGTTCGCGGTGGGCACGCGTCATGTCGCGGAACCCGGGAATACTTCGAGCGGCTAGGGTTGGCAGCGGTCCGGCTGAGATTGCGTTTACCCTAATGTTCTTTGGTCCAAATTCGACGGCAAGCTGGCGCGCTTCATTTTCGAGAGCAGCCTTTGCGGTACCCATGATGTTGTAACCGGGGTAGACACGTTGTGATGCGTCGAAAGTAAGAGTTATCGCAGAACCGCCCGATTCGCCGAAGAGAGGTGCGGCTTTGCCGACTACGGGCATCAGTGTGTAGGCACTCGTCTCGAGCGCTGTTCGGAAACCCTGAAGAGTTGTGTCTGAAAAGTCGCCACCGAGATCATCTCGCTCCGCATAGGCGATGCAGTGAACTACGAAGTCTATCTCGCCCCATTCGCTCTTGATTCGGTCGTAAACCGCCTGAACCTGGGCATCGTCAGTGGCATCGCACTCGAGCAGGAGTGGATCACCGAGACCAGCGGTCGCTTTGGTAACCGGTTCTTTTAAACGTTCGTTGAGGTAGGTGAACGCCAGTTCAGCACCGGCTTCAGCGAGTCGCTCCGAGATGCCCCATGCGATGCTGCGTTGGTTCGCCACACCGAATATCACGCCGCGTTTTCCAGTGAGATCGATCGATACTGCCATTGCCGTCGTTAGCCTTCTGCTTGATTGTTTCCGTGATTGTTCTGGGCGGGATTCTGAATGCACCAAATGTAACAGGCGCTCGGTAATAGATGGCGACTAGCAGTTGGTTCCAATCGTAGGATTTCACCCTCAACCTAGCCTTCTCCCACTGGGAGAAAGGATAGGGAGAAGGATTCATCGGTTGCTACCAGTTTGTGTGCGATCCGTCGGAGCGGTGTGGGTGTGGAGCTTCCCAGAACTTGAACGGTTCTGTGAGTTTACTTTCATCCACTTCGACGCCAAGACCGGGGCGATCGTTGACCACATAACCATGACCGTTGAATTCAACCTGCTCGGTGAAGATGCTGCGGTCAGGATCGGTGGCTCGTTCCATGTTCACTTCCAGCCATGCGAAGTTCGGTACGGCTGCTCCAAGATGGACGGATGCTGCAGTGCAGATCGGTCCGAGAGGGTTGTGGGGCATGAGGTCGATGTAGTGAGCTTCCGCCCACCCGGCGACCTTCATCGATTCCGTAAAGCCACCGACGTTGCAGATGTCGACTCGAGCGTACTGGGTGATTCCGCGTTCGATGTAGGGCAGGAACTGCCACTTCGAGGCGAACTCTTCACCGATGGCGAACGGTACGTCGGTCAGCTTTCGGAGCGCTTCATATGCCTCAGGCGATTCGTCACGGATCGGCTCTTCGAGAAAGTCGAGAGTGTGCGAAGGCATCATCTGGCAGAACGACGCTGTTTCAGCCGGTGACAGCCTGTGGTGATAGTCGACTCCGAGGATGGCATGGTTGCCGAGTACTTCGCGAGTCTTGATCAACCATTCTGCTGAATTGGCGATCGATTCCCGAGGTTCGAACAGTCCACCACTCTGAATATCCATGTTGTCGTACGACAGTCGGAAGGCGTTGATGCCCTGACCCATGAATTCTTTTGCTTGCTCGATCATGTCGGGGCCGTAGGGGCCTGCGGTCGTTGCGAAAACAGGAACGGTGTGGCGGTGCTTGCCTCCAAGGAGCTCGTACACGGGAACGCCGAGTTTCTTGCCGGCGATGTCGTGTAGTGCAAGATCGATTGCTGAGATAGCTGCAGTAAGGGTTCGGCCACCCTCGAAATACTGGCTGCGGTACATCTCTTGCCAGAGCCCACCTCGGCTCATGGGATTGCGACCGATCAGGAACTCACGGTAGTGCTCCATGATTCCTTTTACGCCGAGTTCTCGTCCGGAAAATCCTGATTCACCCCAGCCGTATATGCCTTCATCGGTTTCGATTTTTACGAGCATCTGATTTCGTCGACCGACCCACACTGCGTATGGCTTTATATCTGTAATTTTCAAAGGCTTGCCTTGGTTTCTGAGGGGTTGGTTGTTTCTGGCTGAATCGAGAGATTTCGGCTTCGGAGCGGTGTCCGCTGAAAGATGTTAGGCGTTGGTTTTTGACCCGTCCTTGCGGCGTAGTGGCTTGCGTGTCTCGAATCTGAACGGTTCAGATAGCGAGGCTTCGTCGACTTCGACCCCGAGGCCAGGCCGATCAAGCACCGTCACACGTCCTGGAACGATATCCGGTTGTACCGGGTAGATTTCTTCCGAGTAAAAATCCTGGCTTTCGCCCGGAGATTCCCTGATTTCAAGCCATGAGAAGTTAGGCGATGCCATTCCCATGTGCGACGTTGCGGCAACGCAGATGGGCCCGAGCGGGTTGTGCGGCATGAGGTCGATGTAGTGCGCTTCGGCCCAGCCGACAACTTTCATGGCTTCAGTGATTCCGCCGACATTGCAGATGTCAATTCGGGCGTAGTTGGTGAGTCCTCGCTCGATATAGGGCAAGAACTGCCACTTCGAGGCGAATTCTTCACCGATTGCAAAGGGCATATTAACCATGGTGCGCAGGGTTTCGTATGCTTCGGGAGTTTCGTCTCGGATAGGCTCTTCGAGGAAGTCGAGGGTGTGTTCCGGCATCATCTGGCAGAACGAAACGGTCTCGGCGACCGATAAACGATGATGAAAGTCGTAGCCAATCACAGGTCGTATGCCTAAAACCTCGCGTGCTTTTATCAGGCCTTCGGCTGAAAGCGCGATTGCCTCTCGTGGCTCGTAGATTCTATCTTTTTCACTTTCAGCTTTTCGGTGGAGCCTGAAACAGTCGAAGCCACCGGCGATAATTTTCTGAGCTACGTCGATCATTTCTTCCGGTGTGCTTCCACCGCCGGTAGCAAACGTTGGCACCCAGTTCCGTTGTTTTCCGCCGAGCAACTCATACACCGGTACGCCGAGCTTCTTGCCGACGATGTCGTGGAGGGCGATATCGATTGCCGAAATAGCCGCCGTTAGCGTTCGACCTCCCTCAAAGTACTGGCTGCGGTACATCTCTTGCCAGAGTGCTCCGCGTTGCATTGGATCGCGGCCAACGAGGAATTCTCTGTAGTGTTCAACGATGCCTTTAACTCCGAGTTCTCGGCTTGAGAGCCCGGATTCACCCCAGCCATAGGTGCCTTCGTTGGTTTCAACCTTGACGAGCATCTGGTTTCTACTGCCGACCCAGACCGGATATGGGACTACGTCTGTGATGTGCATGAGCGTTGATCTACCAGTTTGTGTGTGATCCGTCGTTTCGTTTTAGGTGTGGCATTTCTGAGTAGCGGAACAGCTCGGTTTGTGCGGCTTCGTCGACTTCGACGCCGAGGCCGGGCTTGTTGAGCACCGTGACTTTACCGGGTACGATTTCGGGCTGAACTGGGAAGACTTCCTTTGAATAAAAGCCGGTCTGTTCGCCAGCTGATTCACGAATTTCTAACCATGAGAAGTTCGCTGCAGCCATTGCCATGTGTGAAGTGGCAGCGACGCAGATTGGTCCGAGTGGGTTGTGCGGCATGAGATCGATGTAGTGGGCTTCTGACCAGCCAACGACCTTCATTGCTTCGGTGATTCCGCCGACATTGCATATATCGATTCGAATGTAGTTAGCGAGTCCTCTTTCGATGTACGGGAGGAACTGCCATTTCGAAGCAAACTCTTCGCCGAGTGCGAACGGCATAGGGGTCATTGTGCGAAGGGCTTCATAGGCTTCCGGAGTTTCGTCTCGGATCGGCTCTTCGAGGAAGTCAAGAGTGTGAGCAGGCATCATCTGGCAGAAAGAAGCGGCTTCGGCGACCGAAAGACGATGATGGAAGTCGTAGCCAATCACGGGTCGTAACCCGAGCACTTCGCGGGCTTTAATCAATCCTTCAGCGGCGTTGGCAATGGCATCGCGTGGTTCGAATATTCCCTCCGAAGCCTCCCGTTCGTAGCCGCGGTGTAAGCGAAAACAATCGAATCCTTCGGCGATCATTCTTTGTGCTACATCGATCATTTCTTCAGGGGAGTTTCCACCGCCGGTGGCGAAAGTCGGGACGTAGTTTCGCTGCTTTCCGCCGAGAATTTCGTACACTGGCACGCCGAGTTTTTTACCGACGATGTCGTAAAGAGCGATATCAATAGCGGAAATCGCGGCGGTCAGCGTTCGCCCACCTTCGAAGTACTGGCTACGATACATTTCTTGCCAGAGTGCTCCGCGCTGCAACGGATCACGTCCAACGAGGAATTCGCGGTAGTGTTCGACGATTCCTTTTACACCGATCTCTCTACTAGACAGTCCGGATTCACCCCAGCCGTATATGCCTTCATCAGTTTCAACTTTGACCAGCATTTGGTTTCGGTGGCCAACCCAAACCGGGAACGGCTTAACGTCGGTAATTCGCATAGGAGATGATGCCCCGTATCGATTGTGTGCGTTGGTGAAGACAGCGGATCGCGGAAGAAGATTGGTCTCGTTAACGGGCGGTGTCAAGGGCGATATCTTTATTGCAGGAGCTCGTAGCGATGGGCTAGTGAGTGAAACTGAATCCGGTCGAGTCACGACTCCCGCCGAACTTAGCGAGACATCCTCGGGTCGACCAGATCGCTGGGCGTTAGTGTTATTCGACGATAGTCATCATTCGATGAACTACGTCATCTGGGCGTTGCTGAAGACACTTCCAGAGCTTTCGGCGACCGAGGCTTCATTGATCATGCTGGAAGCTCACAACACCGGCAAAGGTGTGGTGACTCTATGCGGGCGGGAGCAGGCTGAGAAGTACCGAGACGCTTTGCGGGTTCTTCAGCTCGGGTGTGATATCGAACCGGGCTGGTAGCGGATTCGGGGAGCAGATTCTCGAGTGTGTTGTTGTGACTGGTGGCTTTACTTCGCGATCCTCAAACTTAACCCTTTGATATTGGGATGGTGTGGATCAATCTCAGTGGCATGCCTGGTCGAGGGCAGGTAAGGAGTTAGTCCGGGGCGACACTCAGAATGTAAAACCAACCAAAAACAAAGC
>Ga0187833_10000836_pt1 | contig 35948 bp, 35 predicted proteins | sample ETNtaG_37_FD_167968 | JGI IMG/M metagenome (GOLD analysis project Ga0187833, IMG submission 167968) | Marine microbial and viral communities from oxygen minimum zone, Eastern Pacific Ocean - ETNP2014_SV_400_PacBio MetaG (Illumina Assembly) | ecosystem: Environmental > Aquatic > Marine > Hypoxic...
TGGCGAAGCCGTGGATGGCGAAGCCGTGATCCAGGGAAGGTGTACAAATAACTGTGTAACTGGTTATCTTAATGAAAGGAGAAATCATGACCAGTCACAGAGATATTAAGAACGAGCTGCTTGATGAGCTGCTCACGGATTACGGAGACCCGAAGGATATTTTAGGCAAGGAGGGGCTCCTACACCAGCTGCAGAAGAAGATTGTGGAACGCGTGCTGGATGCCGAACTGGAGCACCACCTTGGCTATGCGGTCAATGAGCGGAGCGATTCTAGCAACGCGCGCAATGGCAAGACTCGGAAGACCATCAAGACCGATACGGCACAGGTTGAGATTGAGGTGCCAAGGGATCGTGATAGCAGTTTTGAACCCCAGTTGGTCAAGAAGAGACAACGACGCCTAGAGGGCTTCGACGACAAGGTGCTGGCGTTTTACTCGCGTGGTCTGTCAACCAGAGAGATCCAGGCAGCGCTCGAAGAAGTGTATGGCATTGAGGTGTCGCCGACCCTGATCTCGAACGTGACCAATGCGGTTCTCGATGAAGTCAGAGCCTGGCAATCGCGGCCGCTTGGCACGGTTTATCCGATCCTGTACTTCGATGCCATGTTCGTGAAATCACGGGAAGATGGTCCGGTGAAGAACAAGGCAGTGTACCTGGCGCTGGGCGTCAACCTGGAGGGCGAGAAAGAACTCTTGGGGCTGTGGATGAGCGAGCATGAGGGCTCGACGTTTTGGCTATCGGTGTTCAACGAACTCAAGAACCGCGGCGTGGAAGATTGTTTTGTTGCCTGCGTAGATGGGCTCAAGGGTCTGCCTGAGGCGATTGAGACGGTCTATCCCCGGGCTCAGGTCCAGCTCTGCATCGTGCACAAGATCCGCAATTCGCTGAAGTACGTTCCCTGGAAGGAACGTAAAGAGGTAGCCAAAGATCTACGTGCGATTTACGCGGCGGCGACATTGACGGAGGCAGAGCAGGCCCTGGAGACATTTTCAGAGCGCTGGGACGAACACTACCCCGCCATCAGTCCGAGCTGGCGTGCAGACTGGGATCGTCTGACGGTGATGTTCGACTTTCCGCCGGCGATCCGCAAAGTGATCTACACAACCAATGCGATTGAGTCTCTGAATTACTCGATGCGTAAAATCTTGAAGAACCGGGGTGCGTTTCCAAACGATGCTTCAATCCTGAAGATCTTCTATTTGGCATTGAGAAATGTTGCCAAACGATGGACCATGCCAATCAGGGATTGGAAATCAGCGCTCAACCAATTTGTCATTCTCTACGGCGACCGGGTCCCTCAGTGAATACGTTAGCCACAAGATTGACAATCATCCCAAGGGGCTTAGGGGCATTGGACCAGGCATTGAGCCTGCTCCAATGCCTCGCTTCGCGGGCTCAACAAAAAAACAAAGAGAACAAGTTACACAGAAAACTTGACACCCCCTGCAGATGGCGCGAGAGATGTGTATTGGGACAGACACTATTCAGGCCGCTGGTCCGACTAGTGTCTGTCCCTAAACTCTCTCCTCCCACGGACCCTGTCCCTGTCCCTACGCTAGTGTCTGTCCCTAAACTCTCGCGCTCTACCCCAACTCCCACGGACCCTGTCCTGCCCCTACACTAGTGTCTGTCCCTAAACTCTCCGTCCCTAAACTCTCCGGTAGACTCCCCCGAATAGTGTCTGTCCCTAAACTCCTGTCCTACACTAGTGTCTGTCCCTAAACTCCCTCTCTAAACTCCTGTCCCCAAACTCTCTCCTCATCGCCCTCGTCCGACTAGTGTCTGTCCCTAAACTCCCTTAATATGAGCGGCTTTACACGTGATCAACAGGTGGCGCGATGATATACGATCTGGGAGTGGACACGGTGGAGATTCGGGGTGACGACCACTTCATTGCCGATAACGCGACGATTGTTGGATCCGTCATACTCGAAAACAACACCAGCGTTTGGTTCAGCGCGGTCATCAGGGGAGACAATGACCTGATCACTGTGGGTGAAAACTCCAATGTGCAGGACGGCGCCGTATTACATGCCGATGCCGGCAATCCGTTGACTATGGGCAACGGCGTGATTGTCGGACATCAGGCGATGCTGCACGGTTGTACCATCGGTGACGGAACCCTGATTGGTATCCAAGCTGTTATCTTGGAGGGAGCTAAAATCGGCAAACGCTGTCTCATCGCGGCCAATGCGCTGATTCCTGAGGGCAGAGAGATACCGGACAATTCCCTTGTAATTGGTTCGCCCGGCAAGGTGGTTCGAGAAGTCACTGAAGAGCAACTGGAAGATATGCAAAGAAGAGCGGTCGAGTATGTGGAAAAGATCCAGCGTTACAATAGTGAGCTGGTCAAAGCAGGATAATCAATACTCTCTCCTTTTTACTATTTGCAACTCAGGCCCTCAAGGGAGGCGTTAGCAGATCGCCGAAGCTCCCCATGCAGACACCTTGGCATTCGTGCTATTGGCAAGAGAACCATAAGAAGCTATAGTGTCCAGTCTGACAGACCAGTTTTCATACCGGCTATGAAAAAGTCGAGAACTCTCATCAATCTTGATATAACGGCGAATCTCCCGCTGGGTCTGTTCTCTGCCCTACTGTTACTGCGAATGCCGTTGTAGGCGGCCATTCTAAGTTCCTACATCGTCTTTGGTTCTGCATAACTCGCAGATCTACTCTAACTACCCAACAAGAAATACAAATCAGCAATTGACGATATATAGGTGAGCACGACATGAATGCAGATACCGAACCCGCAGCCAAACCGGTAGCGGGAAAAGCAATACAACGGCAGAAGATGCCGTTCAAGAAATACAAGCCGTTCCAACCCATCAAGCTTCCTGACAGGACCTGGCCAGACCAAGTGATCACAGAAGCACCTCGTTGGTGCAGCGTTGATCTGCGCGACGGGAACCAGGCGCTGATCGAACCCATGTCACCCAACGAAAAGCTCAAGATCTATAATTTGCTGGTGGAGCTGGGTTTCAAAGAAATCGAGGTGGGATTTCCGGCTGCCTCCCAGACAGATTTTGATTTTGTCAGACTGATCATAGAGGAAGATCTGATTCCGTCAGATGTGACCATCCAGGTGTTGTGCCAAGCTCGGGAAGAGCTGATTGAAAAAACGGTCGAAGCGATTCAGGGGAGCCAACGGGCGATTTTCCACCTGTACAATTCAACCTCTACTTTACAGCGCCGGGTCGTATTCCGGATGGACAAGGAAGAGGTGATCAAGCTGGCAGTCGTCGCAACCGAACTGGTGAAGAAATACACGTCAGTGCTGAGTGATACTGCGGTCACTCTGGAATACTCGCCGGAGAGTTATACGGCGACCGAGATGGAGTTTGCGGTAGAGATCTGTGCTGCCGTGATGGAGGTGTGGCAACCGCAGGTCGATGACAAAGTGATCTTGAATCTTCCTTCCACCGTAGAGATGGCGACGCCCAACATCTATGCAGACCAGTTGGAGTGGTTCATCCGCCACTTACCCCAGCGGGATAAGGCAGTCATCAGCCTGCATACTCACAACGACCGGGGCACCGGTAACGCAGCATCCGAATTGGGGCTGATGGCAGGCGCCGAGCGGATTGAGGGCACCTTGTTTGGCAACGGGGAAAGAACCGGGAATGCAGACATCATTACTTTGGCGATGAATCTGTTTTCCCAAGGCGTCGACCCCTGCTTGTACTTGTCAGACATGGCAAGCATAGTAGCCGTTGCTGAGGAGTGTACCAAGATACCGGTCCATGCCCGGCATCCCTACGCGGGAGATCTGGTCTTTACTGCTTTTTCCGGATCCCATCAGGATGCGATCCGCAAGGGTATGAGGGTCGTGGAAAAGGGAGAGGACGCGCTGTGGGAAGTGCCTTATCTGCCGATCGATCCTACAGATGTCGGTGGATCCTATCGGGAAACGGTGCGCGTTAACAGCCAATCGGGAAAAGGCGGCATCGCGTTCGTACTGGAAAACTACTACGGCGTGTCTCTGCCCAGGTCGTTGCTGTTGGAGTTCAGCCCATTAGTTCAGAAGTTGTCTGAACTGGACGGGGGCGAACTGAGCCCAAAGGAGATCTGGGACGCGTTTGTAAAAGAATTCATCGAAGCGGATGGCCCCTACCGTCTGTTGGACTATCAGATCAAAATGAATTCGGACGGTCGCGAAGCCTGCCACGGCCGCATTAAGGTGGCTGACAACACCGTGGACGTGAATGGCGAAGGCTCCGGACCGATCGATGCATTTGTAGATGGATTGGGACTGGCTCTAAACGAGCCCCTCAACGTGGTCGATTACCAGGAATATGCCCTGGGCAAGGGCAAGGAAGCGCAAGCGATCTGTATCCTGGCGATTACCGATGATAAGGAGAACAGGTATTACGGGGTAGGCATCAGTCAGAACACCATCACGGCCGCATTTCAGTCGATCATCGCAGCGATCAATCGCAAGTGGAAGTAGTGTCTGAAATCACTTCCCGGGCAGATTCGATTCTGCCCGGGATATTTTCGCAGTTCTAATCATGTTGTCGTTGAGCTGCACTATTTCGATGTGGTAACCAGCCAAGCTGACACATACGTTTGCGTCGGGAATGGTCTCCAGGTAGTCCGTAATTAAACCATTGAAGGTTTTGGAGCCACCGGTGGGCAGATCGAATCCCAGGCTTCTGTTGATGGCCCTTATGTTCGCGCCGCCATCGATCAGATAGGAGCCATCCTCCTGTGGGTTGATATCGATGCTTGTGTCTGCCAAGTCAGTGGTGAACTCGCCGACGATCTCCTCGAGAATATCCTCGAGGGTGACGATTCCCTGAATGTCACCATATTCATCGACCACCATGCCGATACGTTGTTTCTCTTGCTGAAAGTTGAATAACTGGGTATGCAGGGGGGTGTTTTCAGGGACGAAATAGGCGTCCTGGGTTTCCTCCAACAGTGCCTGCTTTGTCACTTCGCCAAGCGTTAGGAAATGGGTGGTGTTACGCAGATGCAGAATGCCGTAAATCTCGTCGATATCGGTCTTGAATACCGGCAACCTGGTATGCTGACTGGACCTGAGTAGATTGATGATATCTTTGATGTCGTCGTCGGTATCGATCCCAACTATTTCACTTCGTGGGATCATGATATCGTCAACGGTCACGTTTTCCAGGTCCAGAATGCTCAGCAACATATTTTGCGGCCGTTGTCCGATCTTTGAACGTTCGTGGACGACGGTTCGCAGTTCGTCTGTACTGAGATGATCTGAAACAGTGGCTGCTGACTTCACGCCTACCATTCTTAGGAATCCATTGGTGATGAAGTTAACCAACCATACTAGGGGGTAGAACAGCCACAGCAGGAATTGCAGAATGTAGGCTGATGGAAGCGCCACTTTTTCCGGGTAGACTGCAGAAATTGTTTTCGGAGCAACTTCTGCAAAGATCAGAAATACGATGGTGCAGACAATGGGCGCGACAGCAATTCCACTTTCCCCAAAAATCTCGAGAGCAATCAGCGTTGCTATTGAGGCCGCTGAGAAATTGACGAAGTTATTGCCGATCAGGATCACCCCCAGCAGGCGGTCCGGTCTTTCCAGGAGCTTACTGGCGCGAATGGCACCACCGTGTTTCTTACCGACCAGATGGCGTAATCGGTATCGATTCAGTGCCATCATGGCTGTTTCTGAACCGGAGAAATAGGCTGACAGAACTATCAGGATGATGATTGCGCTTAATTGGGCGCCTATGGATGAATCTTCCAAAAAGGAGTCGACCTCATGTCACTGCGGAATGGCTGTTGTAAGGCTAATTGGGTGCAGTGTCAAGCTGGCACCAGGGTTTTTCGTCATGGTTCATCGACCCACCAATACAACCTCGAACGTCGTGCACGGTGATTTAGTCTTTGCAGCGGACAGGGTTTGCTACATCCGCTGCAGAATGATTTCTGCTACCAGTTTGCTACCGAAGTATCCCAAGGCCAGCAATCCGAATCCGCTTAGAGTCCAACCGATTGCTGTTCGGCCACGCCATCCCAGTTGATGACGCCCCCACAAGAGGATGACAAATACAACCCAGGAGGCGAGCGTAATCAATGTATGATGAACGATGTGCTGAGCGAACATATCCTCCAGGTACAGAAAACCGGTGAGAATGGATAGGGTCAAGATGATCAACCCAACCCACAGTAGTTCGAACAGTAGGGACTCCATGGTCTGCAGGGGAGGCAACGCTTTCAGCAGTGAGAAACTTCCCTTCCGTTTGAGTTGCCGGTTCTCGAATGCCAGCAGCAGCGCCTGGAATGCTGCAATCGTAAGCACGCTGTAGGCGACGACTGAGAGCAGTATGTGGCCGATAATTCCACCTTCCAGGTCTGATCTCGGGGCATAAGAGGTCCCCACAAACAGCGACAGCCAGATTGCCACGACAGCTGCCGGGAACAGTACGATTAGGAGATTATCCACCGGTTTTCCCAGGCTGCTGAACAAGATCGTCGTGGCGACCACGCAGCAGATGAGGGATGCCATGGCGAAAAAGCTCATGTTGATACCGGCTGACGTGAAGATTTCCCCATACACACCGATCCCGTGGAACAGGATAGCGGCGAAGCCGGAAGTCAACACCCAGACGCGTTTGCTGGGGACATCCCGCTTCAGACTAACTCCTTGGACTGTGGACCCGGTGATGTAAAACAGCGTCGCTAGGATGCCGAGAATAATTCCATTCATTTGAGCAGATTCCTGCACGGTTCCATCGATGGCAAGTCCATTGTGTCACAGGACTTGTAGTTTTCAAAATAGGAAGATAATTGAAGCGGACTGGGAAATTTGCTGGGTTATAATACGTGTTGACTCGTTGTTGCCCGGGAACCTGAACCGCATGTTTGAAACGCTAACTGAACGTTTAAGCCAGACTCTTGCCAGCGTCACAGGTCGCGCTAAATTAACCGATGAGAATATTCAAAGTACCCTGAGTGAAATCCGCACGGCGCTGCTTGAAGCCGATGTAGCACTGTCCGTCGTGACGGAGTTTGTAGAAAAGGTACGCGCGCGCGCCATCGGACAGGAAGTATCGAGGAGCCTGAGTCCCGGGCAGGTATTTACCAAGATTGTCAGCGATGAACTGATCCGCGTGATGGGTAGTGAATCCGACTCCCTCGAACTGTCGGTACAACCTCCAGCTGTTATCCTGCTTGCCGGCCTGCAGGGATCGGGCAAGACCACCACCGCAGCCAAGCTGGCCTTGTGGCTCCGACAGCGCGAAAAGAAATCGGTGATGATGGTGAGTGCTGACGTATACAGGCCCGCCGCGATCGACCAGTTAGCAGTGTTGGCAAGGGAAGCAGAGGCTGCGTTCCATGACAGTTCCCCGGATCAGAAACCGGTGGATATCGTATCGTCCGCTGTCGCCAGCGCGAAGAAACAGTTTATGGATGTGCTCATCGTCGACACGGCCGGGCGACTGCACATAGATGAGCAGATGATGACCGAGATTCGCAATCTGCACACCGCCCTGTCGCCCGTTGAGACACTGTTTATAGTCGACTCAATGACCGGTCAGGATGCCGCAGCTACGGCTCGATCCTTCAACGAAGCGGTCCCGTTGACCGGAGTGATCCTGACAAAGGCGGACGGCGATGCCAGAGGCGGCGCTGCCTTGTCGGTTAGATCGGTCACCGGCAAACCGATCAAGTTTATGGCAGTAGGTGAAAAAATCGATGCCCTTGAGGCGTTCTATCCGGATCGCGTCGCTTCCCGAATTCTAGGCATGGGTGATGTTCTCTCTCTGATCGAGGAAGCGGAACAGAAGATCGATAAAAAGAAGGCGAATAGACTTGCCAGGAAAATCAGCAAGAGGAAAAGATTTGATCTCAACGACTTTAGGGACCAGATCCAGCAGATGAGTAATCTGGGTGGTGTGACCAGCCTGCTCGACAAGATGCCGGGGATGGGCAACCTGGCCAATGCGGCCCAGGAAAAGGTGAACGATAGCATGTTCGTACAGATGGAGGCCATCATCAATTCCATGACGCCCAAAGAGAGGCACTACCCGGACAACATCAACGGTTCACGCAAGAAGAGGATCTCGGCAGGCTCCGGCACCCAGATCCAGGATGTGAATCGCTTGCTTAAACAACATAAGCAGATGCAGAAGATGATGCACAAGCTGACCAGAAAGGGCGGTATGGCCAATATGATGAGAGGAATGCAGGGAGCTGCCCCACCGGGTCGGGGTGGATTTCCACGCATGTGAACCGGGCGCGCGCACGAGCTGCTTCCCGTTAGCTGTTACCGGCAGAATTGAAGTCGATTCAAGAACTTGGGAATCTTCGAAAAGGTATTATTATGCATTCGATTGCCGTACAATACCGGCCCTTTTGACAATGAACGTATGAAGAAGGAACTAGAGTTCGATGGTCGTAATTCGTTTATCCCGCGCTGGCGGTAAGAAAAGACCCTTCTACCACATCACGATTGCAGACAAGCGCAACGCGCGGGATGGTCGGTTTATAGAGCGGGTCGGCTTTTTCAATCCCGTAGCTACGGGCGGTGAAGAACAGCTCAGGATTGATCTGCCCAGATGTGAGTATTGGCTCGGCCAGGGCGCACAGCCATCGGACCGAGTGTCGAAGTTGATTAAGGAGTGGCGCAAGAGCTTGCATCAAACGGACGAGGCCGCCTAGACCTGGATCAGAGATTTGATGGAAGCCGATTGTTCCGACACTGTGATCTTGGGACGTGTATTGTCCGTCTACGGTGTTAAGGGCTGGCTGAGAATATATTCCTATACCGATCCGATTGAAACCATTCTGTCATACCGACCCTGGTTGCTAAGAATGCAAAACAGCTGGCAGGAAATGCCGGTGGCGCAGGGCAGGAAACTGACCAAAGCGATCATAGCTCGCCTTGACGGTTGCGAGTCCAGAGACCAGGCGACCAACTATTGCGGGGCTGAGATTGCCATCAGCTCGTCGCAGTTGACGGAATTGAAGCAAGGAGAGTATTACTGGCGACAACTGGAAGGGCTGGTGGTAGTCGATACGCAAGGTAATCGGTTAGGAAAGGTCGATCACCTGATTGAGACAGGTGCCAACGATGTATTGGTCGTGCAAGGAGATTCATGTAGCATCGATAATCGGGAGCGTCTTATCCCCTTCACCAAGGGCAGGGCGATCAGGGACGTCGATCTGGCAGAGGCAGTGATCAGAGTGGATTGGGACTCAGACTTCTAATGGTTTGAGATGAAATCCGGGATATGTGGGACGAAGCGTCAGACTATGTGGGTCGGAATAGTATCGATATTCCCCGAGATGTTTCAGGCCATTTCTGCCTACGGAATTACACGCAGAGCCATTGAAGCAGGATCGCTGCAGCTGGAATTTTGGAATCCCAGGGACTACGCAGAAGACAAGCACAGAACCGTTGATGATCGACCCTACGGTGGTGGTCCGGGCATGTTGATGAAAGTCCAGCCGCTACGGAATGCGATTCAGCAGGCCAAGAAAAGCGGTCGGCCGGATGCAAAAGTGATCTGTCTTTCACCCCAGGGCAGAACCGTCGATCAGGGTCTTCTGCGAGACCTCTTGGAGAGGGAGAAGATGGTGCTCGTCGCGGGCCGTTACGAGGGAATCGACGAACGAATACTGCAGACTGAGGTGGATGAAGAGTGTTCCATCGGTGATTATGTAGTAACCGGTGGCGAGCTGCCCGCCATGGTTCTAATAGACGCCATGGTTCGCTTGATACCCGGTGTGTTGGGACATTCAGAATCAGCGCGACTGGACTCGTTCTGGAATGGATTGCTGGACTATCCTCAGTATACGCGACCGGAACGGATTGACGGTCTAACAGTGCCCGCGGTGCTGTTAAGTGGTGATCACCAGGCGATCAAACAGTGGCGCTTGAAGCAATCCTTAGGACGAACCTGGCAAAGGCGTCCTGAATTGATAGAGCAGCTACAATTGGACAACGAACAGCGTCAGCTTCTGGATGAGTTCATTCGAGAAGTAACGGCGTCGAACAAGGGTGAGGGCAATGACTAAGGATATTATAGAACAGATTGAAGCGGATCAGGTGAGACAGGATATTCCTGATTTTGGTGCCGGTGATACCGTCGTTGTCCAGGTCAAGGTAAGGGAGGGCAGCCGTGAAAGGTTGCAGGCATTCGAGGGCGTCGTGATCGGCAAGAAGAATCGAGGGCTAAATTCAGCCTTTACCGTAAGAAAGATCTCCCACGGTGTCGGCGTGGAACGATCGTTCCAGACTCACAGTCCAATGATCAGTGCTATCCAAGTAAAAAGACGCGGCGATGTCAGACAGGCAAAACTGTACTACCTGCGCGAGAGAAGTGGCCGTGCCGCTCGTATCAAAGAGAAGCTCGCCAAGCCCAACTAAACCTGGCGTTTCCATCCGTGCCTGTGAATCGAATCACTTTCAAGGCACCAGCATCTGCCTAACTACTTGCCACTTGCTCAAGCTTGAAGTGTTCTCCATTTCTATCCTTAAGTTATTGATTTGTATTGATATATTCCTCAGGACTTAGTATTGTAGTGGGTGTGATCCGTCCCTGCGGGCAACTATGGAAATTCTCGACAAATCTGACCAGGCTGTAATTTCAGGATTTCTCGATAGCCTTTGGATGGAAAAGGGGCTCAGCGATAATACGCTCAGTTCCTACCGAAGGGATCTGCAAATCTTCACTCGCTGGCTGACCCCGAGAAACAAAGCCCTGCTGGCGGCATCCAGACAGGATATTCTGCAATATCTGTCGTATCGGCTCGGCCAGGGAATAAAAGCCAGATCTACTGCCAGATTACTGGCAACTCTGCGTGGCCTGTACCGTTATCTGCTGAGAGAGAACCGGATCGAAGAGGACCCAACGCTGCGCGTGGAAAACCCAAAGCTGGGCCGATCCCTGCCGGATGCCCTGACGGAGCAGGATGTTGAGAAGTTGCTGGAAGCACCGGATGTGAGTACGGCCATCGGTTGCCGGGACAGAACCATGCTCGAATTGCTGTACGCCTGTGGTCTACGCGTCAGTGAACTGGTTACCTTGAGTGTCAGTAATGTGAATCTGCGCCAGGGAGTGATTCGCATCATAGGAAAGGGCAATAAGGAGCGACTGGTGCCTATGGGTGACGAAGCGATCGGTTGGATCACCCGATTCATTAGGGAAGCAAGGAGTGGCCTGTTGACGAAGAGTCTTTCCGCAGAGGTACTGTTTCCCAGCAATCGAGGCGCGCAGATGACACGGCAGGCGTTCTGGTATCGTATCAAACAACACGCCCGCAAGGCGGCGATCGAGAGAAAGATCTCTCCCCATACCTTGAGACACGCATTCGCCACCCATTTACTCAACCATGGTGCCGATTTAAGGGTAGTGCAGCTGCTCCTGGGGCACAGTGATCTGTCCACGACACAGATCTACACTCATGTTGCGGACCTTCGTATGAAAGAGCTCCACAGGGTTCATCACCCGCGCGGGTAACAGTGTCAGCAGCTTCTCGGCGGGTTAACTAGACCATTGAGGCACTTTCTGGATGTAACGAGGTCATCAAGGTGTATGCTGGTGGTCGGTTCGGACACAGAGGCTGAGTACCCACTTTGATTGGATCGGGTCTATTAATAATTGAAACTGCAGTTGTGTTGGTGCAAAGTGCAGTATCCAGTGCGAAGTAGGCAATTTAAAGCTGAGGAATATATGGGCAAGATCGTATTATTCGTGTTTTTGACAGCAGGCTTGAATACTGCATTCGGTGAGGCACTCTCGCTGGATGAAGTACGGCAGAAGCTCTTGAGCAGCAAGCCCGATCTGCCGATTTTGAAAGTCAGTCACAGTCCATTGGAGGGGTTCTACCAGGTTACTCTGCCCGCGGGAAACATACTCTACGTAACGGAGGACGTGCGTCACTTTATTGCCGGTGATCTGTACCAGGTGAACAGCAGCCATCTCGTCAACCTGACCGAAACCGAAAGGAGCACTAACCGCAAGGAGATGATCGCCTCGGTCAATCCCAGTGAAATGTTGATTTTTGCACCGCCGCAAACCAAAGCATCTGTCACTGTTTTCACCGACGTGGATTGCAGCTATTGCAGAAAACTGCACAGGGAAGTCCCTGAACTCAATCGCATGGGTATAGCGATTCGCTACCTGGCCTATCCCAGAGCCGGTATCCACTCAGCTTCCTATGACAAAATCGTGTCGGCCTGGTGTGCCGACAATCCTCAAGTTGCCCTTACAAAAGCCAAGATGGGCCAGGAAATTCCTGCCAAGACCTGTGACAATCCGGTGGCCAAGCAATTCCAGTTAGGCAATGAGCTTGGGGTAACCGGAACGCCGGCGCTTGTTCTGGACGATGGTCGTCTACTTCCAGGCTACATGCCTGCGGCGGAACTGGCAAAGCTATTGGATATGTAGAGGGTCCCACAGCCATATTCCAAAAGGCCCTCGCAACGAGGGCCCTTTTTTTTGTAAGGTAGCAGGTATGGATTTGGGTGGGCGGAACTGGCAGAGCAAGTGGATATGTAGAGGGCCTAATGGCCGAATCACAAAAGGCCCTCGCAACGAGGGCCCTTTCTTTTGCAAGGTAGCAGGTATGGATTTGAGTGTGCGGATCTGGCAGAGCTATTGGACGTGTAAAGGGTCCCATAGCCGAATTCCAAAGGGCCCTCGTAGCGAGGGCCGTGTTTTTGTAAGGTAGCAGATATCGATTGGGTGACAGGATATGGATGAATTTCCTCGTATAAAACGATTACCCCCCTATATTTTCAGCATCACGGATGAGCTGAAACAAACAGCCAGAGCGAAGGGCGAAGACATCATCGATTTTGGCATGGGTAATCCCGATCAGCCGACGCCTGCGCATATAGTGGACAAGCTCGTTGAAACGGTGCAGCGAGGCGATACGCACCGATATTCTCAGTCGAAGGGAATTCCTCGTCTGCGCAAGGCTATCTGTGACTGGTATCAGCGTCGTTTCGATGTGGTGCTGGACCCGCAGACAGAGGCCATCGTTACCATGGGGTCCAAAGAGGGCATCGCCCACCTGGCCATGGCAGTTCTGGGACCGGGGGATGGGGTGCTGGTCCCCAATCCATCCTATCCGGTGCACACCTATGGATTTGTAATTGCCGATGCTGATGTCAAACACGTTCCCTTGACGCCGGATGTGGATTTCTTCTATGAGCTGGAACAAGCCATCAGGAACAGTTGGCCAAAACCGAAAGTTCTGGTAATCAATTTTCCAGGAAATCCAACCACCCAGTGTGTTGACTTGGATTTCTTTCAACGTGTCATCGATGTTGCCCGGGAGAACAATATCTGGGTTATTCAGGATCTGGCCTACGCAGATCTGGTCTTCGATGGCTACAAGGCCCCGTCAATTCTGCAGATCGAGGGTGCCAAAGAGATTGCAGTCGAATTCTTCACGCTCTCCAAGAGCTACAACATGCCAGGCTGGAGAGTTGGTTTCTGCTGCGGCAATGCCAAGCTGGTGGGTGCACTCGGCAGGATCAAGTCCTATCTGGACTATGGCATGTTCACACCCATCCAGGTTGCCGGCATTGCAGCCCTGGATGCGGACCAGGCCAGCGTAGCGGAGATCCGCAATAGATATCAGCGCCGCAGGGACACGCTCTGCGATGGAATGAACGCGATCGGCTGGGAGATCACGCCACCAAAAGCCACCATGTTTGTGTGGGCCAAAATACCTGCACAGTTCGCTCATCTTGACTCTCTCGAATTCAGCAAGAAACTGCTCATCGAAGCCAAGGTGGCCGTTTCTCCCGGCGTTGGTTTTGGCGCCTACGGTGATGATCATGTACGCTTTGCATTGATTGAAAATGAGCACAGAACCAGGCAGGCAATTAGAGGAATGCGCCGCATGTTCAGGAATGGGTAGATTGTGTAGTAGTTCGTCTGGTAGAGCCCGGAATAGAGGAGAGGCAAGTTGAAGTCGATCAATATCGGAATTTGTGGTCTGGGGACCATCGGTGCGGGAACGTTCAACCTGATTGATCAGAACAGTACCATCATCACCCAACGTACCGGCAGGGAGATCAGGGTGATTCAGGTGAGTGATCTCATCGACAATCCCGCCTGTGATCTGTCGTCCGTTGATTTGAGCAGAGACATATTCGAAGTAGCCCGCAATCCGCAGGTCGACATTCTGGTGGAACTGATCGGGGGTACTACCACCGCATTGAAGTTGATCCTCAGCGCCATTGAAAACAACAAGCATGTGGTTACCGCTAACAAAGCGCTGATCGCTCAGCACGGCCGGGAGATATTTGCAGCCGCCGAGCAGAAGGGAGTGATGGTTGCATATGAGGCCTCCATCGGTGGTGGGATTCCTATTGTGAAAGCACTCAGGGAGGGATTGGCGGCGAACCGGGTGCAATGGATCGCCGGAATAATAAACGGCACATCCAACTATATTCTCACTGAGATGGAAGAGAAGCAGCGGGATTTTGCCGATGTCTTAAGCGAGGCACAACAGCTTGGTTATGCTGAAGCCGATCCCACCTTTGACATCGAGGGGATCGATGCAGCCCATAAGCTGACTATTCTCTCGTCCATTGCGTTCGGTCACCCGCTGCAGTTTGATCAGGCCTACACGGAAGGCATTGCAGAGATCACCCAGACGGATATTCGCTTCGCTTCTGAACTGGGTTACCGCATAAAACATCTGGGCATCACGCGCAGACTTGAGGAAGGTGTGGAATTGCGAGTGCATCCGGCGCTCATTGCCAAGAAAGACCTGCTTGCCAATATCAGCGGCGTCATGAATGCCGTTATGGTCAACAGTGATGCGGCCGGGTCCACCATGTATTATGGGGCGGGTGCGGGCGCTGTGCCCACGGCGTCCGCCGTCGTGGCTGACATCATCGACATGACCCGCTCATTGGATTTACCCTCTGCAGAACGAATTCCCTACATGTCCTTTCAGCCGGAGCATATCCAGGAAGAGAAGATTCTACCCGTTAGCGAAATCCACTCAGCCTACTATCTGCGTATGGATGTTCTCGACAAGCCGGGCGAGATGGCAAATATATCCAGGATACTGAGTGAGGATCAGATCAGTATTGAAGCCTTGATTCAGAAGGAAGCCCACACCTCCGGACAGGAAGCTCCGGTCCCCATCGTGATCATCACCGACCGGGTCAAAGAAAGTCTTATGGATCATGCCATCGCTGCCATCGAAGAAATACCGGATTTACGGGGCAGGGTCACCAGAATACGCGTTGAATCCCTGGCCGGGGAATAAAGGTGCAGAGATCGCTCGTTAGAAGAGCCCAGCGACCGACTGGTTTTTCCAGCGATGTGCCGGCCCTGTTGCAGCGAGTCTACGCAGCACGCGGCGTCGAAACGGAAGAGGATCTGGACCTCACTATTAGCCGTCTGCTTCCGCCGGATAGCCTGAAAGGTATTGAGCAGGGCTCGCGGTTGCTATGTGACACGATTGCCGGAGCCAGCCCCATCCTGATCGTTGGGGATTTTGATGTGGATGGCGCAACAAGTACAGCTCTGATGGTGCGTGCATTGAAAGCTATGGGTGTACAACGCGTCGATTACCTGGTACCCAACCGTTTTGAGTTTGGCTATGGCTTGACGCCCGAGATTGTAGAAGTTGCAGCCGAGCGTCATCCGCAGCTGATCATCACAGTAGACAATGGCATATCCAGCATCGAGGGGGTAGCACTTGCCCGGGATAAGGGCATCAAGGTCCTGATCACCGATCACCATCTCTCGGGCGAAGAGCTTCCGCAAGCCGATGCCATCGTGAACCCCAATCAATCGGGTTGCCAGTTTCCCAGCAAGTATCTGGCGGGCGTAGGTGTCGCTTTCTATCTGCTGTCTGCTGTAAGAAGTCGTTTAAGAACGATGCACTGGTTCGAACAGCAGACTATCGATGAACCCCTACTGTCTGATTTTCTGGATCTGGTAGCTCTTGGTACTGTGGCTGATGTGGTAACTCTGGATTACAACAACCGGATAATGGTGCATGAGGGAATCCGGCGCATTCGAGCTGGCCGTACCCGGCCCGGCATCGTCGCCCTACTTGAGGTTACAGGTCGCGATGAAGAGCACCTTGTGGCAGCAGATTTGGCCTATGCGATCGGACCAAGGCTCAATGCCGCCGGACGTCTCAAGGACATGTCCGTGGGAATTGAGTGTTTGCTCAGCGAAGACATCTCTCATGCCCGGAACTTGGCGAGACGTCTGAATGAACTCAACAGTGATCGCAGGGCCATTGAAGAGGAGATGCAGGATCAGGCTGTTCTCGACCTTGAGAGTTTTGACGAGCAGGGCCATGAGCTGCCGTTCGGCCTGTGCCTTTACAACAAAGACTGGCACCAGGGCGTCGTCGGCATATTGGCCTCCCGTATCAAGGACAGAGTACACCGTCCGGTGATCGTTTTCGCAGATGGCGGCGGCGTGCAACCCGATCTGAAGGGATCCGGCCGGTCCGTAGCTGGCTTTCACATCAAAGATGCCCTGCAGAACATCGCTTCGAAACAACCTGACCTGATCAAAGGATTCGGTGGTCATTCCATGGCAGCCGGGTTGACACTGGATCGATCCAATTTCGAACAATTCAGAAAAGCGTTCGATGGTGAAGTCAGAAGCAAGCTCGGTGAAGATGATCTGAAGGGCACGCTTCTGAGTGATGGCGAACTTGGCCCTGAGGATTTCAATCTGTCCACCGCCACATTGATCAGGGAGGGTGGTCCCTGGGGAGAGGGCTTTGCTGAGCCTCTGTTTGACGGGGATTTTGAAATCGTGCAGCAGAGGATCGTGGGAGAGAAGCACCTCAAACTGCGCCTGCGGCTGGATTCAGGTAGAGTAGTTGATGCGATCGCCTTTAATCGAGACGAACTCAGTAACAACCATCGAGTTAGATTGGCCTACCGGCTGGATGTCAACCTGTTCAGAGGCAAGCAGTCGCTGCAACTGATCGTGGAGGATCTGTTTGAGTGTTGATCAGCAACTTCACGTTTCCAGTGGACTGCAAGTGATCGTTGAGGATCTGTTTGAGTGTTGATCAGCAACTTCACGTTTCCAGTGGACTGCAAGTGATCGTTGAGGATCTGGGCACACGTTTCCGGTGGACGGCAGATGGAGTAGAATGCGCATCCTCTAACTCCATTGCGGAATAAACTATCCATGTTCGAAGTGAATCCCTTACTCAACGAGATCAAAGATCTGACTGAGCGCACTGAAATTCTCAGGGGGTACCTTTGACTATGATGGCAAAAAAGACCGGCTTGCAGAGGTCGAGCTGGAGTTAGCGGATTCCTCCGTTTGGGACAATCCTGGCAATGCCCAGCAACTGGGCAGAGAAAGAGCCACTCTCGAATCGATCTTTGCTACCATTGCGGCCCTGATGAACGGGCTGCAGGACGCTCGGGAGCTGGTGGAGTTGGCGGCGGAAGAAGAAGATGAGTCCTTCCTGGCAGAAGCCCAATCCGATCTGACTAAATTGACCGACCGGTTGCAGGAAGTCGAGTTCCAGCGAATGTTCTCCGGTAAGATGGATCACAACAACGCCTACCTGAACGTTCAGTCCGGGTCCGGGGGAACCGAGGCACAGGATTGGGCCAACATGTTACTGCGCATGTATCTGCGCTGGGGTGAACGCAAGGGTTTCCGCACCGAGATCACCGAACTGTCGTCCGGTGAGGTCGCCGGGATAAAGGGTGCTACAATCCTGTTCGAAGGAGAATTCGCATTCGGTTGGTTACGAACCGAAACCGGCGTACATCGACTGGTGAGGAAGTCGCCGTTCGATTCGGGCAATCGCAGACATACATCCTTTGCCTCGATCTTTATCTCTCCCGAGTTGGATGATGATATAGAAATAGATCTGGATATGACGGAAGTGCGAGTGGATACCTACAGGTCAAGCGGTGCAGGTGGCCAGCACGTCAACAAAACAGACTCCGCTGTCAGATTGACTCATCTTCCCAGCGGCATCGTAGTGCAATGCCAGAATCAGAGATCCCAACACAAGAACAAGGATATGGCGATCAAACAGCTGCGAGCCAAGCTCTATGAGATGGAGGAGCAAAAGCGCAGCGACGAGATGCGCGTGATCGAAGACAACAAATCTGATATCAGTTGGGGAAGCCAGATTCGATCCTATGTGCTGGACTCCGGTCGTATCAAGGACCTGCGCACAAATGTGGAGACCTCCAACACGAATGCCGTGCTGGATGGTGACCTGGACCCGTTTATAGAAGCCAGTCTGAAACAAGGTGTGTAATTCATTCGAGATCGACTGTCCGCTCAATTAACAATCGTTGTAATAAGGCCGTAACTATGTGCCCCTCTAAGAATCAGTTAGAAACAGAGATTGACGAAAACGACATCATCGCACAGCGACGCAGCAAGCTTGCCGATATGCGCAGCCTGGGGATCGCTTTTCCAAATGATTTCAGGAGAGACGCATTTGCCGGAGAGTTGCATGCAAAATATGACGAGAAAACCAAGGAGGAATTAGCTGTTGATGCCATGCAGGTATCCGCTGCCGGTAGAGTCGTGCTAAAGCGGGTTATGGGAAAGGCCAGCTTTCTGACGGTGCAGGATGTTACCGGTCGAATCCAGTTTTATGTCAGAAAAGAGGAGCTGCCGGAAGGGATCTATGAGGATTTCCGTAAGTGGGATATAGGCGATATCGTTGGTGGTGTCGGGCAGTTGATGAAGACCAACAAAGGTGAATTGTCAGTACAGGTCAATTCAATTCGTTTGCTCACGAAATCTCTGCGCCCATTGCCGGAAAAACACAAGGGGTTGGCCGATACCGAGATTCGATACCGGCAGCGCTATCTGGATCTGATCGTCAACGAAGCGTCTCGCAACGTCTTTACGACAAGATCGAAAACGATCCATGCTATGCGCCGATATCTGATCGAACGTGATTTTATGGAAGTTGAGACCCCCATGATTCAGTCGATTCCCGGCGGTGGTGCGGCAGAGCCGTTCACCACTCACTACAATGCCTTGGACGCGGACATGTACCTTCGAGTTGCTCCCGAGCTGAATCTGAAACGTCTGGTCGTGGGTGGCTTCGAAAGGGTGTTCGAGATCAATCGAAACTTCAGGAATGAGGGAGTGTCGACCAAACACAGTCCGGAATTTACCATGCTGGAGTATTATCAGGCGTTCGCAGATTACGATGACCTGATGAATCTAACAGAAGATATGTTTCGCACTCTGGCAATGCAGGTGATTGGAACTACCGAGTTTGTCTATCAAAACACGACGATCGATTTCGGCAAGCCTTTTGCTCGTCTAACACTACTCGGCGCAATTGCGCAATTCAATTCGGACATCGACGAGAAGGACCTGTCGAGTCTGAGTGGGGTAAAGAAAATAGCCAAGCAGTTTGGAATCGAAGTAAACAAGTCCTGGGGGTTAGGGAAACTGCAGATGGAGATCTTCGAGGCCTGCGTGGAAGATCGAATCGAGCAACCAACCTTCATCACCCAGTACCCGATCGAAGTATCGCCGCTCGCCCGTCGCAACGACACGGATCCGTCTGTGACTGACCGGTTTGAGATCTTTGTCATGGGCACGGAGATCGCCAATGGCTTTTCCGAACTCAATGATCCTGAAGATCAGGCTGAGCGTTTCCGTCAGCAGGTGTTGGCGAAGGAAGCAGGAGACAATGAAGCGATGCATTATGATGAAGACTATATCACGGCGTTGGAATATGGGTTGCCACCTACGGCCGGCGAGGGCGTCGGCGTTGACAGGTTGGTCATGCTGTTTACGGATTCTCCCTCTATACGTGATGTGATCTTGTTTCCTCACATGCGACCTAAGAAATAAAGGCAGAGGCCTGCATGCCCACACCTGCGTCGGGACAGATCAATCTGGAATCATCCTGGCTCGCCTTGCTCCAGGATGAATTCCAGCAAGGCTATATGATCGAGCTAAGGGAGTTCCTGGTCGGGGAGAAGAGAAGGCGCAAGACCATCTATCCGAAAGGCAGCGAATACTTCAATGCGCTGGATAGCACCCCCTTCGACCAGGTGAAAGTGGTGATCCTGGGCCAGGATCCCTATCACGGTCCGGGACAGGCGCACGGACTTTGTTTTTCGGTGCAGGCAGGACTCGACCTACCCCCTTCGCTACAGAATATTTATAAAGAAATTGCCGACGATCTGAAGGCTGATCAATCTGCCGGGTCATTCTTGAGCGGCTGTCTCGCCGGTTGGGCAGAGCAGGGCGTATTGCTGCTGAACAGTGTTCTGACTGTAGAGCGGGGCCGAGCGGCATCTCATCAGGGCAAGGGATGGGAGCAGTTTACCGACAAGATCGTTGAATTACTCAGCACCCAGCGGGAGTATCTCGTCTTTCTGTTGTGGGGCAGTTATGCGCAACGCAAGGGCAGTGTAATCGATGCACGCAAACACCTGGTTTTGAGCTCTCCGCACCCCTCGCCTCTGTCAGCTCACCGAGGTTTTTTTGGTAACAGGCACTTCTCAAAGTGCAATGACTATCTGACATCGAACGGTAAGGAACCGATTGACTGGTTGCAACCGGGCTAACCATGGCGCGTCGAGCAAACTGCCGGCCTGCCGGCGAATGCGAAACACACTTAGAGAAAGGAAAAACTATGGTGCAGGTACTGGATATTTATATCGATGGTGAATTCCGACAGAGCGATTGCACCGATTTGATCCCCGTTGTCAATCCCGCCACTCAGGAACTGTTGGCCAACGCGCCCCTTACTACGACTGCAGAGATTGATCTGGCAGTAGCATCAGCTTATCAGGCATTCTTGCAGTGGCGCACAGTTCCAGCATCCGAGCGTGTCAGAATGATGATGAGCTACCAAATGCTGCTCAAAGAGAAGCAGGATGAGATCGCCACCATCTTGAGTCAGGAAACCGGAAAGATCTTCGCTGATGCCAAAGGGGAAGTTTGGCGAGGGATTGAAGTTGCCGAACAGGCGTGCAACATTCCCTCGCTGATGATGGGAGAAACAGCAGAAAATGTTGCCAGAGAGATCAATACCTACAGTTATCTACAGCCGCTTGGGGTATGTGTTGGGATAACACCTTTCAACTTTCCAGCCATGATTCCCCTGTGGATGTATCCGCTGGCAATTGCCTGCGGCAATGCGTTTATATTGAAACCTTCTGAACAGGATCCCATGACACCCAACAAACTGGTGGAGTTGTTCTACCAGGCGGGCTTTCCCAAAGACCTCATTCAACTCGTGCATGGCGGCAAGGATCAGGTGAATCACCTGCTTGCCCATGGGCGGGTCAAGGCGATTTCCTTCGTCGGCTCCGTCCAGGTTGGCCAACATGTCTATCGAAGGGGCACCGATAACCTGAAACGGGTGCAGTGCCTGACCGGTGCCAAGAACCACCTGGTGATCATGCCCGATGCAGATAAGGATCAGACAATCAGTGGCCTGGTGGGTTCGGCCGTGGGCGCTGCCGGACAAAGGTGCATGGCTAACAGTGTGGCTGTGTTTGTTGGCGAGTCCAGGGAGTGGATCAACGATCTTCGCGATGCACTGGCAGTGGCAAGACCAGGTCCCTGGGATGGCGAAAGTGCCGCCTACGGTCCCCAGATAAGTCGGCAGGCGAAAGAGAGGATTCTAGGGTACATCGAGAAGGGAAAAGAGGAGGGTGCAACTTGCTTGCTGGATGGCTCCGAATGTCAGGTGGAAAACTATCCCCTCGGTAACTGGGTTGGACCTACACTGTTTTCCGATATCGACGTGGCCATGACTATCTACACGGATGAGATATTCGGTCCGGTATTGCTCGCAGTACAAGTGGACTCACTGCAGCAGGCCATCGAATTAATCAATGACAGTCCCTACGGCAACGGCACTTCGATCTTCACAGCTTCCGGTGGTGCCGCGCGCAAATTCCAGCACGAGGTGGAAGCGGGGCAGGTGGGGATCAATGTCCCCATCCCGGTACCGTTACCTTTCTTCTCCTTCACCGGTTGGAAGAACTCCTTTTACGGTGATCAGCATGCCTATGGTAAGCAGGCGGTAAGGTTCTACACAGAAACAAAGACCATAACCAGCCGCTGGTTCAGAACCGACAGTGCCACCGATTCTGCATCGGAGCCGAACATGACGATCAAATTGAGGTGAACGCGGAGGGCTTGGACAGGTCCGACGTTTGTGTGTTAGCTGTTGTCCATCGCATAGGGAAGGGGCAGTAGCGTCATCTCTTCACCCGAATCCAGGAAATACGCCTGGGAATCGTCCTCCTTTTGGAGCACAGCAAGCAACTCGTGGCCTTCGCTCACGGCGACAGCGCAGACGATGGTTCCCACACCATCACCGGCTTGATTCTTAACTGTGGCTCCGGCGGGGGGTCGTTGCTCCTCATTCACGCGGGCGTGGTACATCTGTCGCTTCAGTTGCCCACGATATTGCATGCGGGCGACGATCTCCTGGCCGAGGTAGCACCCTTTGTCGAAATCAATAGCATCGATAAGCTGGTAGTTCATCATCTGGGGAACGAACTTTTCGGAAGTGGCCGGGACGACCCAGCCGATTCCCTGCTGAATGTCCATCCAGGTCCATGGATCTGCCCCCTCGAGGACAAACTGAACCGGTAGAGCCTGCTTCAGTTCAGCCTCCTTTTCTGCTGAAAGCCACAACTCGAATCTGGCCGGATCCGCATGCAGCAGCATCAACTGTGTTCCGTCAACTGAGCAGTGAGGCTGCTCCGGTGATGGACAGTTGGCAAACAAACTGTCAATAACTCCCGGTGCGCCTGGTCCGGCAATGCCTGTGAGCCGGTAATCAGCACTGACATCCACCGTCTCCGCCTTAAAGAAGGCGAGATACCTGTGCAGGAAAGCCTGGGTGGTGGCGACCAATTCTCTGTCCATCTTGAGCAGATAGTCGCTACCGTCATTAACGATGAGGAAACTGGAAAGCATACGTCCCTGCAGATTGCAGAATGCACCCATCTGCCAAACACCAGGCGTTACTGCGTCCACATCACAGGTGACATACCCTTGCAGAAACTTGGCGGCGTCCTCGCCGCGAATGGCGAGAATGCCCTGATGATCAAGCTGAACGAGGATATCTTTGTGCATGACCTTCCATGACTGGCAGATTGATGTAGGCTGGGTAGCAATTTAACACAAACCGGCCGTCATTCTGAAATAGCGTCCTATAATAGTTGACCATACGACAAGGTCGAGCAGCCATGGTCTCAGAAGTCGAATTCAGAAAGATGTGCTGGCGCAGCCGCCGAGGCATGCTGGAACTGGATGTTCTGCTGATTCCCTTCAGCGAAGGTGGATTGCGGCAATTGTCGGAGGAGGATCAACGTACCTACGTGAGATTGCTGGACAGGGAAGATCCGCAACTGCTGCAGTGGTTCAGCCGACAAGCTACCCCCGCAGATACTGAAATGGCCAGAGTCGTCGAGCTCATTCTCGGCTGGATCAAGGGTGAAAGCTGATATGAGTGCAGGCAGCGAGTCTATCCCGATCCGAGCTTCACGAATTCTGCTGATCATCCTCCTGTGTAGCCACGCGTTGGCCGTCGTGGCGCTGATGCTGGCGGATGTCCACTGGATGTTGAGGACCTCTCTTACTTTCGCGGTATTGCTGCATGCCGTCTATAGCCATCACAGATACTATGCGTTACAGCACCCGGATTCTGTTGTGCAGGTGATGCGTGGCTCCGATGGCTGGTCGCTGCTGCTGGCAGGAGGAAGTCGTATCGATGCCGCCCTGGGTCCTGTACTGATCACATCATTTTTGACCCTGCTCAACTTCAAGAGTACCTCAGGAGGTAAGAAATACGCTGTCTTGATCTTCCCTGATGCGACCGATCAGCACTTGATCCGGCAACTCAGGGGTGGGTTGCGATATGGCTTTGAGGAGTCAGAGTCGCGTGCCGAATGACAGACGCATCAGAGATAGGTTGCGATATGGCTTTGAGGAATCAGAGTCCCGTGCCGAATGACAGACGCATCAGAGATAGGTTGCGATATGGCTTTGAGGAATCAGAGTCCCGTGCCGAGTGACAGAAGCATCAGAGATAGGTTGCAATATGGATTGGAGGCGTCAGGGTCGCTATGCCGAGTGAAGGTCTCACGGCGTGCCCGGCAGGCACGATGGCATGGCTAGCCGGGGGCGCCTAGCCGGTATATCTTGAAGGAATGAGAATGGTATCTTCAGCCTGGGGCAAAAGATCCGGATAGTCGAGGGTGTAATGCAAGCCCCGGCTCTCTTTTCTTCTCGAAGCCGATTGAATAATCAGATCTGCAATCACGATCAGATTTCGGAGCTCAAGAAGATCGTTGCTGATGCGGTAGTTGCTGTAGTATTCAGTCACCTCCTGTTGCAGCAGCTGAACTCTGCGTCTGGCCCTCTGCAGTCGTTTGTTGGTTCGCACGATGCCAACGTAATCCCACATAAAGTGTCGCAGCTCATTCCAGTTGTGGGAGATGACGACGTCTTCATCAGAATTCGTTACCTGGCTTTCGTCCCATGGTGGTATGTCGATACCTCTTGCCGACTGATCGGGCTGAGACGTTATATGCTCCGCCGCGGATGCTGCAAAAACCATGCACTCCAGCAGCGAATTGCTGGCCATTCGATTGGCACCGTGCAATCCTGTAAAGCTTGCTTCGCCGATGGCATACAGGCCCGGCACGTCGGTTGCCCCGTGAATATCCGTCACGATACCGCCACAGGTATAATGAGCAGCAGGTACCACGGGGATAGGCGATGTAGTGATATCGATGCCGAATTTGAGACAATTGGTATAGATGGTCGGAAAGTGGCTTTTGATAAACTGGGCTGATTTATGGCTGATATCGAGATAGACACAGTCGCACCCCAACCGTTTGATTTCATGGTCGATGGCGTGGGCAACTATGTCCCTCGGGGCGAGTTCCCCACGGGAATCGAACTGACTCATGAACGGCTCACCGTCAGGCAGTAACAGTCTTGCTCCCTCGCCTCTCAAGGCTTCCGTTATCAGGAAAGTCCCCGCATCAGGGTGATAGAGACAGGTGGGGTGAAATTGATTGAACTCCATGTTGCCAACCCGGCAGCCTGCTCGCCATGCCATAGCGATACCGTCGCCGCTGGCTGTGTCTGGATTGCTTGTATAAAGGTACACCTTGCTGGCGCCGCCCGTTGCCAAGACAATGAAACGAGCACGAAACAGTTCGACTCGATTGGAAGCCAGATTCAGAATGTAAGCGCCGATGCAGCTGTTGCCGTTTAAGCCCACCTTGTCCAGGGTGATCAGATCGACGGCCGCATATCGTTCAAAGATGTCTACATTAGGACGCTGACTGACCTTCTCATTCAGGGTCATTGAAATCTCACGTCCGGTTGCGTCCGCCGCGTGAATCACACGTCGATGGCTGTGGCCTCCCTCCCGAGTCAGGTGATACTCTTCACTGCCATTCGGTTGCACCTCCTTATCGAAATTGACGCCGGTGTCGATGAGCCAGGAGATAATCTCCTTGCTTCTCTCCACGGTGAATCTGACGACGTCTCTGTGGCAGAGGCCGGCCCCTGCCGCCAGCGTGTCTTCGATGTGAGAATCAACACTGTCATATTGATCCAAAACAGCGGCAACGCCGCCCTGGGCGTAGTAGGTGGAGCCTTCGCTGGCGCTGGCTTTGCTGAGGACCGCAATCCGATAGTCGGGCGATAGCTTGAGGGCCAGGGTCATCCCGGCTGCACCGCTGCCAATGATCAGTACATCGTGAGTATGGCTGGGTGTGGGCATGGGACGATTGTTCCTGACTGGGCTGAGCGTAGCAAAGATTAACCAATTTTGAACTGGCTGCACAAGGTGTCATAGTCCAAATCCGGATGGCGGCCGCAGCACTGTGTCGACACCGTTTGATGACTGGTATTATACGCTTGACTGAGGCAGGAACCCGAGCCAGATGCTGCGTGTGAGACTAACCATGACCAGCGAACTAAAATCTGCAGGCAATGTCTACCTATCCATGGGGACGTTTTCCGCTGCAAGTTCGGCTGACAGAGTGATCGAGGATGTCGGTGGCAGCCTCTAAGGAAACAGATCACCAGTTGGTAGAGCGTGTCAAGAGGGGTGACAAACGGGCCTACGATCTCCTGCAGATGAAGTACCAACACAAGATCGTGGCTCTTATCGGTCGATACGTTAAGAATCAGGAAGTGTTGGATGTAACCCAGGAGGCGTTCCTCAAGGCCTATCGGGCTCTGCCAAGATTTCGCGGCGACAGTGCGTTTTACACCTGGTTGTACAGAATTTCGATCAATACCGCAAAAAACTACCTGGTATCCAAAGCCAGGCGACCGCCGGATACGGATGTAGACATTGAAGAGGGTGAATTTCAGGAAAATTCGGTCGTTCTCAAGGATATCGAGAATCCTGAGAATCGCATGGCCAGAGATGAGCTGGAAACCACCGTATTTCAAGCTATTGAAGATCTTCCAGAAGAATTGAAAATTGCGGTAACTTTACGCGAGTTTGATGGTCTTAGTTATGAAGACATTGCTGAGGTGATGCAATGCCCTGTGGGAACGGTTAGATCAAGGATATTCAGAGCAAGGGAAGCGATCGAAAAGAAGATATCCAGTTTGGGCTAGCAGTCCTCAGAAGTCATCGAATGTATCGTTTTTCGGTATTGAGCGTTAGCTTCTCAAGCTGAAACAGAGGAAGAGTTTGTGGCAGACAACACTAAAGAATCACTGTCGGCGTGGCTGGATGGAGAAGCCAGTGAGATCGAGGTGCATAGGTTACTCCGCCAAGTTGAACTGGATGCCGGCTTGAAGAGCAACTGGGTTGCCTATCAACAGATCAGGAGTGTGATAAGACAGGAACAGCGGCTATCGGCCCACGAGCACCTGCAGTTGAACCTTCGTATAAAGGCAGCGATCGAGGCCGAACCACCGTTTGCTGATGAATTCGGAAAGGAACAGGGCTCGAAAGCGGTGAAGCTGTACAAACCTGTTGCTGGCCTGGCAGTCGCCGCCTCATTGGTAGCAGCAATTTTCCTTGGCGTTCAGTCTACCCAGCTGGTTGACAGTGGCACGACTAATGGGGAAGGGCCCGATATGGCCGCAGTTTCCAAACCGCCGGTTGCCGACGCGACACCTTCCGACTCTTCTGTCCAGACTCGAATTGCCAGCAATGATGGTGAACCTTTTGGGGATGAATCCGAGCTCAGAGAGTTGGACGAGGAGAAGAAGAAGCTCTTTCGTACCTATGTAATGCGTCACGACAGATTGTCCAAAATGAAACCCTATGTCCGTGCCAACAACAGGCAGAAATAAGGAGCACGAACCGCCCGCCATGGTTACCGCGTTCTACCTTCGTCAAACTAAACACCTGCCCTGTTTGATCTGCTTTCTTACCATCTTCCTCATGCCCAATTCTCTGTACGCAGAGGACCCGGAAGAGGCGAAACTGTGGCTGGATAAAATGGCCAGAGCGATCAGGGAGCAGGCGTACGACGGCATTTTTACCTATATGCGGGGCTCCGATCTGGACACTGTGCGCGTCGTGCATAGCAATCGTGACGGCACGGAATTCGAAAGGCTGGTTCACCTTAACGGTAAAGCACGTGAGATCATTAGAACCGGTGACCGGGTGGTGTGCCATCATGCCGATGAGGATGCTGCTGATTTGAATCACGGCGTGCCGCTGGGTCCGTTCTCGCGGGCATTCAACGAGAATATCTCGGCTCTGCAAGACACCTATCAATTCAACCTGCAGGGACGAGACAGGGTTGCCGATCGAGAAACGGTCCGACTTGATATCAATCCGAAACACACCGATCGTTATGGCTACAGATTGTGGCTGGACGATCAAACCGGACTGTTGCTGCAATCTCGACTGGTGTATCAGGGCAGGGTGCTTGAAGTTTTCCAGTTTTCCAGAGTCGAGATAGGTGGACAGATTGAGCCGAGAGAACTGGTCAGCAGTATCAAAGACCAGTCGATCGAACACGAACTGACGCTGGAAGTAGCAAGAGAAGACAGCGTCAACGAAGACTGGCGGGTCAAATGGGTTCCAGTTGGATTCAAGAGATCAATCATTAGACAGAAAGGTGTAAACGGTGTGCTGTTTACCGATGGGATCGCCACCTTTACAGTTATTGTCGAAAAACGAGCAAACTCTCAATTGCCGAATCTGGCTACCCGCATGGGTGGAACAGTCGTAATCAGCAGGAGTCTGCGCGGATCTGGGCAGCAGATCACAGTAGTGGGGGAACTGCCGATTAAGACAGCTCGCAGGGTTGCCGAATCTGTTGAGCCGGTCATTTATTAGCTGTACTCTCGTCAAGGTCGTGTCATTCGACTATGTTGATGCAGTGTCTTGAAGTTGGCCATTCACTGGCAGTGAGGGGTCTGGGTGGGGTTTCCTCTTGCGGGACACGCGACGGGTACATCCCTGTAAGCTCAGTGGCCGCGTCCCTGCGGCCAATGGTCCTGCAAGAGGAAACCCCACCCAGACCCCGGCACGGAATAGAATGGGCATCTGGCTGGTCGATCGTATTGAACGAATCCTGTTTGGAGCAGGACGGACTAATGTTACTTGAGCTGGAGCGTTGAGATTGCAGGAAGCACTTGGAGATAAAATCTTGATGAAATCGATTCGTTACCGTCAGCTCTTTGTGGGCTTGGTGGTCAGTTTTGCAGCCTCGGCTGCATCCAATGCCCAGTTGCCGGAATTTACGCACCTGGTCAAAGAGATCTCTCCCGCTGTGGTTAATATAAGCGTGCAGAGATCCGCTGCCGCTCGCGTCCCAAGGGGTGATCGATTCGATGAGAGGGAGATGCCTGAGTTGTTCCGCAGGTTTTTTCGAGACATGCCTCATCCGCGACCACAACCGAGGAACAGACCCACGCTCGGGTCCGGTTTTATCATCTCGTCTGACGGCTATATCCTGACCAATAATCATGTGGTAGAGAATGCCGATGAAATTATCGTCAGCCTGCAGGATCGCAGAGAGCGCGAAGCCAAGGTGGTCGGCGCGGATACGCTGTCCGATCTTGCCCTGCTCAAAATCGATGCGTCTGACCTGGTGGGCGTGAAATTAGGCAGCTCGGAAAAGTTACAGGTGGGGGAATGGGTGGTAGCTATCGGCTCGCCATTCGGCTTTGAGTATTCAGTTACTGCGGGAATTGTCAGTGCCAAAGGACGCAGTCTGCCCGATTCCAATCAGAACTACGTGCCCTTTATCCAGACGGACGTGGCCATCAACCCGGGTAATTCAGGCGGTCCACTTTTCAATCTGGACGGAGAAGTGGTGGGTATCAATTCACAAATCTTTACCCGATCCGGTGGGTTCATGGGCCTATCCTTTGCCATCCCGATCGACGTCGCCCTGGATGTGGTGGAACAGCTAAAGGACAAGGGATCTGTATCACGGGGTTGGCTGGGTGTTCTGATTCAAAGAGTAAACCGGGATTTGGCAGAGTCCTTCGGATTGGATAGGCCGTCCGGCGCACTGGTCTTGCAGGTGTATTCGGATAGCCCGGCAGAAAGTGCCGGATTGCGTGAGGGCGATATCATCATCGAGTTCAATGGCATGAAGATAGATCTCTCGGCCGATCTTCCTCACGTGGTGGGCAGAACGAAAGCGGACACCAAGGCTAACATTGTCATTGTGCGGGAGGGCAAAAAGAAAACCCTGGCAGTGGTGGTAGGTCAGTTGTCGGACAGCACTTTGTCCATAGAAACTGGGGAAAGCGGCAGCCAGTCAGGCAATAGACTGGGCCTGGTTGTGGAGGAGTTGTCTGACGAAGACAAAGATAGAAGAGGTGTCAAGGATGGCATTCAGGTGGTCGAAGTGCTGGATGGCGCCGCCGGCAAAGCTGGTATGCGCAGCGGAGACATAGTCACCATGCTGGACTCCCAGTGGGTGAAATCTGTGCAACAGTTCAATGAAATCGTCGACAGTCTGGTGGCAGACGACTCCGTACCCATTCGAATTGTCAGAAACCAATCCCCCATGTTCTTGGCAATCAAAGTCATCGAACCCTGAGCAGACGCGTCATGGGTGGATTCGAGCTGTCTCGCTAATGCGTTGTGAATCAGCTAGACTGCATCGCTTTGAATCAACCCATTGATCAGTCCTGAAACAGCCAACCTGCCATTACTGTGTCTGAACTCGCATACATCAGAAACTTTTCCATCATCGCCCACATCGACCACGGAAAATCAACTCTAGCAGACCGATTCATACAGCTCTGTGGTGGATTGACCGACCGGGAAATGGAAGACCAGGTGCTGGATTCAATGGATCTGGAACGGGAACGGGGCATCACCATTAAGGCACAGAGCGTGGCCTTGAATTTTGATTCCAACGATGGCCATCGCTACCAGCTCAATCTCATCGATACACCCGGGCACGTGGATTTCAGCTATGAGGTCTCCAGATCGATGGCGGCCTGCGAGGGTGCATTGCTTGTCGTCGATGCGGTTCAGGGCGTTGAAGCGCAATCCGTGGCCAACTGTTACACCGCCATCGAACAGGGCTTGGATGTGCTTCCTGTACTCAATAAATTGGATCTGCCTGAAGCCGATCCAGATCGTGTCTGCACTGAAATCGAGGAGATCATTGGTCTGGATGCAAGCCATGCAGTTCTCGTTAGCGCCAAGACCGGTGATGGCACCAGAGATCTGATGGAAGAATTGATCAGGTTCTTTCCCGCACCTGAAGGTAATCGAAGTGGTGATCTGCAAGCGTTGATCATCGACTCCTGGTTTGACAGCTATCTAGGCGTGGTGTCATTGGTGCGCGTGATGCATGGACGCATAAAGGTAAAGGACCGGATCCTCATCAAGGCGACAGGTAGGATTCATCAAGTCGATGCGGTGGGATTTTTCACGCCTCACCGGGAAGAAACAGTTTCGCTTCAAGCAGGCGAGGTCGGCTTTGTCGTCGCTGGCATCAAAGACGTCAAAGGAGCACCGGTGGGGGACACCATCACGTTGGCATCGACTCCTGATGTTTCTTCGTTACCCGGATTTGAGCGAGTGCGACCGCAGGTGTTTGCCGGAATGTTCACCGTGAAATCGCAAGATTTCGAAAACTTCCGGGATGCTTTGGCAAAACTGACATTGAACGACGCATCTCTGCAATATGAACCTGAAACATCCGTTGCCTTGGGATTTGGCTTTCGATGCGGCTTTCTGGGGATGCTGCATATGGAAATCGTACAGGAGCGGATCGAAAGGGAATATAACCTCGACATAATCACCTCTGCACCCACTGTGATTTATGAAGTGGTAACGAAAAATGGTGAAGTCAGTCAGGTCGATAATCCAGCCCAGCTTCCTGATCCGGCAGTCATCATGGAAATGCGAGAACCCATAGTGCAGGCCAACATTCTGGTCCCACAGGACTACGTCGGTAATATCCTTGCCTTGTGTGTAGAGAGAAGGGGCGTACAGAAAGATATGCAATTTGTGGGCAAACAGGTATCGATAACCTATGAATTGCCCATGAGTGAAGTGGTGCTGGATTTCTTTGATAGACTAAAGAGCGTCAGCAAGGGATACGCATCCCTTGATTACTACTTTGTACGATTCAGCAAAGCGGATCTTGTTCGTTTGGATGTCCTGATTAACGGTGATCGTATCGATGCTTTATCGTTGATCGTGCATAGGGATAATGCCAGGCACAAAGGCTTTGCGTTAACGAAAAAAATGAAGGAGTTGATTCCACGTCAATTGTTTGATGTGGTGTTGCAGGCTGCGATCGGCTCACAGATTATTGCCAGCCAGAAGGTCAAGGCGCTTAGAAAGAACGTTACGGCAAAATGCTATGGTGGCGACATTACCAGAAAGAAGAAACTACTGGAAAAGCAGAAGGCGGGCAAAAAAAGGATGAAGCAGCTTGGCAGTGTGGAGATCCCTCAAGATGCATTTCTGGCCGTGTTGAAAGTGGATAGGTAGTCAAAGCATCAGATTGTGGCTAGAACAATGCACAAACTATGGATGGCTGATGGCATCCAAGAGTCGATAAAGAGGACCGTTTAGCCTGCATGGATATCGATTTCCCCCTCATCTTGGTTGTGCTGGTTTTGCTAACAGGACTGATCTGGTTGGTTGATCGCGTCATGTTGTTACCCAAACGAATGATCACAATAGAGAAATTCAAGCAGAGAAAATCGGAATCACAAAAGCAGGAAGCGTCGTTTGAGGAAGCCATCGAAACGCTAAGGCGCGAACACATTGTCGTTGAGTACTCGATCTCCTTCTTTCCAGTTCTACTGCTGGTCCTGGTCTTACGATCATTTCTAGTGGAACCGTTCCAAATACCCACGGGTTCCATGATACCCACGCTGGCTATAGGTGACTTCATTCTGGTAAATAAGTACACCTATGGTATTCGCTTGCCTGTGCTCGGCACCAAGATCATCGGTGTTGGCGAACCCAAGAATGGGGACATCATGGTGTTCATACCTCCGCACGAGACCAAGTACTTCATCAAAAGAGTCATTGGGATACCGGGAGACAGGATTGTCTACAAGGATAAGAAACTGTACATCAATGGCGCTGAGGCGCCGCAGGAGTTTGTCGCCCGCCTGCCGCCCCACAATCCTACCTATCTACTGTATCGCGAAAAGATCGGTGAAGAGAGGCACTATATTCAAAAGAATCTGTTCGAGCATGAGGAATTGAGAGAATGGGATATTCCAGTCGGATATTACTTTATGATGGGAGATAATCGTGATAGAAGTAGCGACAGCCGTTTTTGGGGGTTGGTACCCGAGGAGAACATAGTAGGAAAAGCGTTTGCCATTTGGATTCATAAGGATCCGGGTTGGAACCTACCGGGATTTAGCAGAAACGCATGGATCGAGTGAAACAGGAGGAGCTATGAACTTACCACACTATCAAAAAGGACTTTCAATGGCAGGATGGATGTTCCTGATATTGGTTATCGGTTCGGTGATTACCATCGGTACGAAATTAGCGCCACTGTATTTGGATCACAATACCATGAGCAATATCATGGATGGACTACCGCAAGAAAAAGGCATGGTTACGAAGGGAAATGTGGAATTGACTGACATTCTTAGGAAACGATTCAAAATGAACAACATTCGTGATTTTGATTTCAAGAATCACTTGACCATCAACAGGCCTGAGGATCGCGTAGTTATCGATATGAATTATGAAGTGAGATTACCGCTCGTCCATAATGTTGATCTGATTGCCAGCTTTGAGAAACAAATTATATTGAGAGACTAATTGAGTTCCCGAGATGAAAAACTGAACCTCAAGCTTGGTTCGGCATTTACCAATCTGGGTTTGCTGAATCAAGCGGTCACTCACCGCAGTTACAGTGGTAACAATAATGAACGGTTGGAGTTTCTGGGAGATGCAATCCTGAATTTTCTGATCGCCGAAGATCTCTACAGGAGATTTCCCACCGCCAGGGAAGGGCAATTAAGCAGGCTCCGAGCCAACCTTGTAAAACGTGAGACGCTTGCCGAAATAGCAAGAGAGGTCGAATTGGGGGAGTTCCTCCTATTAGGTCAGGGAGAGCAAAAGAGTGGTGGGTCAAAGCGGGACTCCATTCTTGCGGATGCACTGGAAGCAATTATCGGGGCACTATTCCTCGACAGAGACTTGCCTGCGGTGAGAGAAAGGATCACCCATTGGTTTGAGTCCCGCCTTAAGGATCTTTCCCTGGAGGATCCACAGAAAGATTCAAAGACTAGGTTGCAGGAGTATCTGCAGGCCAATAGGTGTTCACTACCGGACTACACAGTCGTATCAGCTGTTGGCAAAGCGCATGCGCGTACTTTCTACGTTGAATGCGCCGCAGCTTTGCTGGAGACACCGGTAGCTGGATCCGGAAGCAGCATAAGAATTGCCGAACAGGAAGCTGCTGCACAAGCCTTAATAACTCTGGGAGTTGATCAGGCCGGTTAACCGGCACCAACATGGACTCAAATTCTCCTCTCAAGTGTGGCTATGTCGCGATTGTTGGACGACCTAACGTCGGGAAATCATCCCTGCTCAATCGAATACTCGGTCAGAAGTTGAGCATTACTTCCAGAAAACCTCAGACCACTCGTCATCAATTACTCGGTATCAAAACAAAGGGTCATGTACAAGCCCTTTATGTAGATACGCCTGGATTGCATAAGAGCGCCAGGAAGGCGATCAATCGATACATGAATCGTGCCGCCAGCAGCGTCATCACGGATGTCGATGTGGTCCTAATGGTTGTTGACAGGTTGAAGTGGGTGGATGACGATGAAGTTGTCCTTAAATATGTGAGGGACAGCCAAGCACCCACCTTTCTGGTGATCAACAAAGTCGATCTGTTAGACGATAAGACCAGATTGTTGCCCCATCTTGACTTTGCGAGAACCAAGATGAGCTTTGAGGAGATGATACCGATATCAGCATTGAGTGGTCACAATGTGGATGAACTGGAGCAACTTCTTGCATCCTATCTGCCGACTGGCCCACATTTTTTTCCTGGTGATCAATTGACTGATCGCAATGACAGATTTATTGCTACAGAAATCATACGCGAGAAGATAACGAGGCAACTGGGTGATGAATTGCCCTATGAGATTGCCGTACAGGTCGACAGCTATATAGAAGAGAAGGAAACAGTCCAGATTGATGCAACTATTCTGGTGGAACGAGAAGGGCAGAAGGGAATACTGATTGGCAAACAGGGCGCCAGACTGAAAAAAATAGGCTCACAAGCCAGGCAGGACATCGAGTCGTTTCTCAGCAAGAAAGTCATTCTGAAACTTTGGGTGAGAGTAAAAACGGGCTGGTCTGACGACGACAGGGCGCTGGTGAGTCTAGGCTACGAATAGCAGCAGACAGACCCCCCTTAAGCTTCCGGTCATTGAACCCATGGTATACATCAAACGACATAGCATCACTCCGACCCGAGGAAGGTGACCTGGTGGTATCGTTTTCGGAGCTTACCCCTGCCTTCATACTGCATTCCCGAAGGTACCGGGACACCAGTCTGATATGTGACTTGTTCACGCAGAACTTTGGCAGATTTTCTGCGGTTGCGCGTGGGGCCACTGGTCCCAAGCCAAGATTCAAAGGGGTGTTGCAGCCCTTTGTGCCACTGCTCATGTCATATTATGGTGCAGGCGAACTCAAGTCGGTGAAGAACGTCGATTTTTTTGCACAACCGATACATCTAACTGGGAACAAGCTGCTCATTGGTCTGTATGTCAATGAACTCCTCAATCGACTACTGGGCACGTACGATGCGCTCGAGAATGTGTATATGATGTACGCTCAACTCATCAGGCAGCTTGAAACATCGGATGACGTGGAACCCTTGTTGAGGAGGTTCGAATTTCTCCTGTTGTCAGAACTGGGTTACGGAGTTTCCCTCCAGTCCGAGGTGGGCACGGGCAGGGAAATAGTCCCGGAAGAAAACTACGTATTTGATGCTGAACGAGGCTTCACGTTAGCGTCGTCGCATGAAACGCGAGAATTTGTTTGTAAAGGGATTCACCTCTTGGCGATCAGCAACAATGATTTTACGCAGGATGATGCCAGGAGCGTTGCTAAACAGGTTGTCCGTATAGCGCTGCAACCACTGCTTGGAAACAGACCGCTCAACAGCAGAATATTGTTTTCAAAGAGACAATAGAGTTAGACAGTCGTTAGGAGTTGTTTTGCGCCAGACTTGATGATCGGTTGTTTGCAGCAGCCCAGTTCTGAAGAGAACCTACTTCATCGTATAGTTGGTTTACAGCGTCATCCAGGCCGTCTCGTCTATCTTGCTTGAGCATAGTTTCCAGATTCTTGACGACGCCATGTAATGTAGGTACGCCGCAGTAACGTATGGCGCCATGTAGCCGGTGTACGGCATCCTTCATCGACTGCAGGTTGTAGCTGTCGTAAGCAGTCTTGATCTCGGCCACATCACCTGGCATGGTCGACAGCAGCAAACTCAACATTTCTTCCGCCAGTTCTTTTTTCCCGCAGGCTAATCGGTAGGCCAA
>Ga0187833_10000837_pt1 | contig 35914 bp, 37 predicted proteins | sample ETNtaG_37_FD_167968 | JGI IMG/M metagenome (GOLD analysis project Ga0187833, IMG submission 167968) | Marine microbial and viral communities from oxygen minimum zone, Eastern Pacific Ocean - ETNP2014_SV_400_PacBio MetaG (Illumina Assembly) | ecosystem: Environmental > Aquatic > Marine > Hypoxic...
AACACACCCTTGCTATATTGTCAGGTTGGTGCAGGAAGAACCCAGCTTCCGGGTTGGCTGGCTGGGCGATGGGGTCTTAACCTTCTTAACAACTTTATGAGCAGACTCTAATTAGCCATTTCGTTTTCATATTGCCTCCAGGTTGAGAAATAGATCAAAGCAATAGCTGATACGGAGCAGGCTCTGAAATCTGTCGTGAAGAAAACGCGTCATTCAGTTTCAGTTCAGTTTTCTCCACCGGACCTTCGAGGCGTGCAGGATCCGCCGGATTGATCAGCGTGGAAACAGGCGATTGCGGACAGCAACACCGGTATCTGGAAAGTCCGTAAAAAGCGCATCGATACCCAGCTTGAGGAAGAATATCTGTTCCTCCTCGCCGGAGCCGAACAGTTCAGTCGGGTAGGCGTCATTGCGGAACGTCCAGACATGAACGCGCAGTCCGAGTTGGTGAGCCCGTTCAACAAATGTTGTCGCTGTGCCGTTCTCAGCCACCAACAGGGCTTTGGTGGGGGCAACCACCTCAGCATAGGTGGATAGTTCCTCAAGGGAAATGTTCGAACGAGTTCGATCGGTTTTGCCGGCGGCATTCCGGTCTGGTGTTACCAGTTGCACCAGTGGGAGATCGGTCTTCTCGGCCAACTCTTTCAGAATGTCCGCTTCAAACGACTGTATGTAAACGGGGGCCACACCGCTCGTCAGGTTGTTCCGGCGCAAGATATCCAGAAGCGTACCGGCAACGTCAAACCCCTTTGACTTGAAATAAGCAGGCTGTTTGGTTTCCGGATAGAGACCGACGCTGCGTCCGCCGGCAGCGGATTCTCGTTTCACCAGGTCGATCACCTGCTGGAAAGTGGGAATTCCATACTTGCCGTCATGCTCCTTGGAGCGACCCCGGAACGCCTGTATGGCGCGCAGTGTCTTTATCTCCGCCAGAGTGAAATCTTCCGTGTACCAGTCTTCCCGATCACCGATGGTCTTCTTGCGACCGGAAAACTCGGCATGACTCGCCACATCGGTCGAAGTGCTCAGGTAGTGATCGTGTCTCGCAATCAGGACACCATCTTTGCTCAGCACCAGATCCGGTTCGATGTAGTCCGCACCCATGCGAATGGCCAGTGCATAACCCTCCAGGGTATGTTCCGGCAGATAGCCGCTGGCACCCCGGTGCGCTATCACCAGAGGCCGATCCGACTGTGCCTCAAGATCTGCAGCCAGCAGAGACAACAGCAACACAAGGATAGTCGACCAACGATACGCAATCACTCTCAGGTCATATAACTGCATGGCGCACCTTTGCCGAAACCCACTCGCTGACGATCACGGTGGACAGTATCGCCAGCAGAATAACAGAGACCTGTTGCCAGGCTACTATGTTGATGGACGCCTGCAGTTCCAGACCGATCCCACCGGCACCCACCAGACCAAGTACTGTCGATTCGCGGATATTGATATCCCAACGAAACACGCTGGTACCGGCAAAGGCCGGCAATATCTGCGGCCAGATGGCAAACGTAATCACTTGCCCGCCGTTCGCGCCCGTGGCGGCAATCGCTTCCACCTGTCGCTGGTCGATCTCCTCGATAGCTTCATAGAGGAGTTTGGCCACAAAACCAATGGAGCGAAAGGTGATGGCAAAGATGCCCGCAACGACCCCCGGTCCAATGATGGTGACCAGCAGCAGACCCCAGATAAGGGAGTTGATGGAGCGGGAGGAGACGATGATCAGCAGGGCCAAGGGTCTGACAAAGCGCGTGCTGGGCGTGGTGTTTGTAGCTGCCAGAAAGGCGATGGGCGTGGCCAACAGCACTGACAGAATCGTTCCCAGGGTTGCGATATTGATCGTGTCCCAGAGCGGCCCCCAGAGTTTTGCGGCATAGGACCATTTCGGCGGGACCATCCGATCACCGATATCTGCTGCCACCCGCGGCGCATCGGCAACGAAGTACCAGGTAGTGTTCGCCGCGATCGTCTGCCAACAGAAGATGAAAAGCGATACGCCCAGCAGCCAGCCAGCCCACACCAGCAGTTCCCGGGCACGTGTTCTGCGTCGCCAGACCAGCAGTTCGCCATCGCCCGCCACTATCTACTGCACCCTCGCTCGAATCAATCCCGACAAATACTCGGAAAGCATGACGATGCCGATGATGATCAGCAGGATGGCGGCAGCGGTCTCAAATTCATAGCGGTCGAAAGCCGTGTTCAGGGTGGCCCCGATGCCGCCACCGCCGACGATGCCCACCACCGCTGACTCGCGAAAATTGATATCCAGCCGATAGAGAGACAGGCCGATGATTCTCGGCATCACCTGGGGTGTCACTGCGTAATCGATCCACTGCAACCATCCTGCACCGGTCGCCTGGACCGCTTCCGCCTGCACCGGATCCATCGCCTCGATTTCTTCTGCAAGCAGTTTTCCGAAGAAGCCGATTGTGGCTACGGAGAGGGTGACCAACCCGGCAAAGGGGCCAAACCCGAACATCGCTACGAAGAAGATGGCAAGAATCACCTCCTGAAAGCTGCGGGACAGGGCGACCACCCCCCGACAAAACAGGTAGACCGGCATGGGTGCGATATTCCTCGCGGCGCCGAGACCGATGGGTAACGACAACGCGATGCCGATCACTGTCGCTGCACCCGTCATGGTCAGGCTTTCCGCCAACCCTTCGCTGATGTCGCGCCAATGGGTGACAAAATCAGGAGTCGCAAACGCTGCAAGAAAGGTGACTCCCCGGCCAAGGCCCTGCCCTATGCGCAGCCAATTGATCTCCAGGGAGCCAAGCGCCGAGGCAAGATAGATCGCGACCGTCACAGCGAGCAACCAGCGCCATAGGGAACTCCGGATCAACCCGGGAGGTCGCCAGGTTCTGGCATCAAAGGGAGTGTCAGTCATCCGGATAGCCCCTTCATCTGCTCTTCCAGTGATTCTTTGGCAGCCCGTTCTTTCTCCTCAGTTCTATCGTTAGCAGTTTGCCAGTCTTCCTCCCCGTAGATCTCGGTAAGGACCTCGTTAGTCAGGTCATCCGGCTTACCGTCAAATACCACTTCGCCCTCCCGCAAGCCGACAATTCTCGCCACAAACATCTGGGCCAGGGTGACATCGTGAATGTTGACGATAGCCGCCAGTTGTCTTTCACTGCACAGCTCCGAGATCAGTCGCATGATCTGCCGAGAAGTGCGCGGATCGAGGCTGGCAGTGGGCTCATCCACCAACAGGATGTCAGGTTGCTGCAGAATAGCTCTGGCGATGCCGACCCGCTGTCGCTGTCCCCCGGATAATTCATCGGCCCTCTTGTCATAGTGCTCCGTCAGACCAACGCGCTCCAGCAATTGAAATGCCTGCTGCACGGTTTCTGTAGGAAAGCGTCTAAAGTAGCTGCGCAGAAATCCAACATAGCCCAACTGTCCGGACAGCACGTTTTCCATCACCGTGAGCCGCTCGATCAATGCATATTCCTGAAAGATCATTCCCATCCGCCGTCTGGTGCGACGCAATCTACGACTGCCGAGGGCGGTGACCTCTTCATCATCCAGGAACACCTGCCCGGAGGAGGGTTCTACCAGACGATTGATGCAGCGAATCAGAGTGCTCTTGCCTGCTCCGGATGGGCCGATTAGGGCAACTACCTGACCATCCGGCACCTCGAGGTCGACTCCCTTCAAGGCATCATCCCCTGCCTGGTACTGTTTGCTCAGTCTATGTAGCCTCAGCATGCTATGCTCCGTCAGCGGCAGGCATAGGAAACATCGTTTGCCGCATCGATTTCGCGAATCACCCCCCAGCGTTCCCGGTAGGAGATGGGGATGAAACTCTCATCACCGGACTTCTGAAACTCAGCCAGAAGTCTGCTGCCCTGCCAGTTGAAACTGGCAAAGGCACTGCGCACTCTTTCTGCCAACCTTGGCTGCAGGTTGTGGGCATGACCATAGGCGGTGGTCGGAAACGTCTCCGATCGGTACAGCACCTTGACATCGGCCTCCCTGATTACCTGCCTTGAGATCATCCGTATCTTAACGGAGTTGGCAATGGCCCCTGCATCATAATCCCGGTGCACCACGCCCAGCACGGTATTGTCATGCTTTCCTGAAAAAACGGTGCTGAAATCACGATCCGCTACCAGGTTGAATTTCGAGCGCAGGATGGCCGAGGGAGCCTTGAATCCGGAGTTGGAGGTCGGTGACGAGAAGGCCAGGGTTCTGCCCTTCAAGTCCCCGATTACTTCGATGCCACTTCCCGGCCAGCTGATGATTTCCATCTGATAACCGAATGTCCCGTCCCGAGCCGCCATCATGGTGAAGGGCACGAAACCGGCACAGTTCACTGCGAGCGGCGTGGAGCCTGTATTGAATCCGGCCACGTGCAGGCGGCCGGAGCGCATCGCTTCCAGTTGGGCAGCGTTGGACTGCACCGGGAAGAACACCACCGGTTTACCGGTGACCTGCTTCAGATGGTCGAGAAACTCGGACCACACCTCGCGGTACACTGCCGGATCCTCCACCGGCGTATAGGCGAATATCAGCGTCGCGGGATCGAGCCAGGCGCGCTCATCCTCCGGCAGGTCCGCCACCAGATCGCCATTCTGATCGCAGAATCGGCTGTCGAGATCGCCTTTGCGGCAGTCGCCAACGGCAGCCTCGGTGCGCATCAACGGTATTGTCAACACAAAGACGACCAGCAGGACAACGACTGCTTGCTTGCCACAATTCCTGTGCATCGGGTTGCCGAAAAAGGGGTCGGTGAAGTATTTACCACCAACCCCGGTTTCGACGCCCATTCGCCGCGTTTTTCGGACTGTTTCCACAGCGAGGATAATATCAATCTTTTGTGGAGTTTATTAGTTCTACAGGGATAAACTGGCGAGCGCGCCTGATTTCAGATGCACGGTTCACCCCGTGAAGGAGCATTCAACGATGACTGAGTTTCCAAGAACACTGGTCGGCGGCATATCGGTATCCCGTCTGATCGCGGGAACCAACTGGTTTCTCGGTTACTCCCACACGAGTGCAGCCAAAGACAAGTTCATTACCCGCTACCAGTCCCGCGAACGGATGGTCGAGATTCTGAAGGTGTTTATGGAGTATGGTGTGGATACCGTGATGGGCCCGCCCGCCCCCGTGCCCTGTGACGCAGTGCGGGATCTGCAGCAACAGACCGGTCGCGAAGTGAAGCTGATCCTAACCCCTCACTTCAATATCCTGCCGGGAGGACCGAGGGAGAGCGAGCCGGAGAGAGTGATCGAGGCCTGCAAGCAACAGGGGGCGACTTTCTGCTTCCCCCACCAGATGGTAACCGATGCCCTCATGGATCGTATGAACCGTGTGATTCGCGACATCGACCGCTACACAGGCCTGATCCGACAGTATGAGATGATACCCGGCCTGTCCACCCACATGCCGGAAGCGGTGGTGATTGCAGATCAAACCGGCGCCGATGTTGAAACCTACATCCAATTGTACAACCCAGCCGGGTTTCTGATGCAGGTGGAAGCGGACTGGGTCATGCGCATCATCGACGAGGCCAAGAAACCGGTAATGACCATCAAACCCATGGCTGCGGGAAGACTCCTGCCCGTCGTCGGGCTCTCCTTCGTTTGGAACACCATCCGCGAGCAGGACATGGTTACCGTCGGCACCACCACACCCAACGAGGCAAGGGAGGTGATCGAACTCTCACTTGATCTTCTCAGCAGGCGAACACCTGCAAACGAACTGCAACAGACACGCAGCAAAACACTTCTAAAGGAGTCAGCATGAGCAATGTCAGGATCGATAAGCAAGACGAAATCACCATCGTCACCATCGATCGGCCCGAGGTGCGAAATGCCGTCAATGGCCCCACTGCCGTGGAACTGGCGGATGCCTTTCGGAGCTTCGATGCTGACGATAGAGCAAAGGTGGCCATACTGACCGGAGCGAAGGGTACCTTCTGCGCGGGAGCCGATCTAAAGGGAGTTGCTGAGGGGCGCGGCAACCGTGCTGCCCAGGATGGCGACGGACCCATGGGGCCATCCCGCATGCTGCTGTCCAAGCCAGTCATCGCTGCGGTAGAGGGCTATGCGGTGGCAGGCGGCCTGGAACTCGCCATCTGGTGTGATCTCAGAGTTGCTGCGCAAGATGCTGTGTTCGGAGTTTTCTGCCGTCGCTGGGGAGTGCCGTTAGTGGATGGCGGCACCATTCGACTCACCCGCATGCTGGGGCACAGCCATGCCCTGGATTTGATTCTCACCGGCCGCGGCGTGAGTGGCGAAGAAGCGAGAAGCATGGGGCTCGCAAATCGCCTGGTGCCGAACGGAGAGGCCCTCGACGCTGCCGTGGAACTTGCCGGCCAACTCGCCCGCTTTCCCCAACTGTGCATGCGCTCGGACCGGACCTCCTCCTACCGGCAGTGGAATCTCGATCTCAATGCCGCACTCGTCGAGGAAACAAGGCTCGGGCTGGAGGTGATCCGCTCGGGAGAAACGCGCGAGGGTGCTAAACGATTTGCTGAAGGGGAGGGACGACATGGCGAGTTCTAACGCTGCCGCGGGCATCGACGCAGTCAACGCCTATATCGACGGATTCAACAGGCTGGACATCGAAGCCATGTCCACCTCCTTCAACTTCCCTCATGTTCGCCTGGCAAGAGGCGAATTCTACACCTTTGATTCAGCGGAGCAGTTCAGCCAACAGTCTCAGCGACTGGCCGATTCCCTTGCGGCTGAAGGCTGGGATCACACCGTGGTGGAATCGGCGGATGTGATTCACGAGGGTGAAGACAAGGTCCACGTCGCCATGACCGTGGCACGGCGCAACGCGAAAGGCGAAACCTACAACCGTTTCAATACCCTTTGGATCGCAACTCTGCAGGATGGCCACTGGGGTATCCAGTTTCGCTCCAGCTATCTCGTCTAACCGACACGTAAAGTCGCGCCGCGGCTTCGGTATATTAAAGTGATCGTTCAACAGCTAACAGAGTCCCTGAGGAGAGAACCATGATCGACCTACACTACTGGCCAACACCCAACGGCAAGAAGGTAACCATATTACTGGAGGAGTGCGATCTCCCTTACACCATCGTGCCCTGCAATATAGGTCGGGGAGATCAGTTTACCGACGAATTCCTGAATATGAGCCCCAATAACCGTATGCCTGCCATCGTCGATAACGATCCAGCGGGGGGACGAGAGCCCATCTCCGTGTTCGAGTCCGGAGCCATCATGATGTACATAGCGGAGAAGACGGGGCAGTTCTGGCCCGAGGAATCGCGGCAGCGGTATGAAGTCTGCCAATGGGTCATGTGGCAGATGGCCAACCAGGGACCCAAACTGGGCGAGTGTGGCCACTTTCGTCGCCTGGGCGATCACCAGGGGGATCAAACCTACGCAGTGCGCCGCTTCACTGACGAGGCGAATCGGCTGTATGGCGTGATGAACAATCGACTTTATGATCGAACCTACCTGGCCGGTGAGGAGTACAGCATCGCCGACATGATCAGCTATCCCTGGTGCGCAGGCTGGCAGGGACAGGGACAGGAGTTGGACGATTTCAAATACGTGAAGAGGTGGTACGAAGAGATGCAGGCACGCCCCGCAGTGCAGCGTGGCATGGAGGCGGGCGGCGATATGGGAGAGGACTACTCCAAGCTGACCAAGGAGGAGATCGAGCGCCGTCGCAATCTGCTCTATAACCAGCGGGCCCGACCCGTGCCGGAATAGGGCACCATGAACGATTACATTCCACCTAAAGATACATGGCAGCGCAAAGATCCCCGGGAGACAGGATTCAAACCGGACGCGCTTGCCGATGCACTGCAGTTGGCAACGACTGAAGAGATCGGCTGGTCCCACGATCTAAAACCGTATCTTCCTAACGGCAGCAAGCACCCCTTCGATCGTATCCTCGGTCCCATCAAGGACCGATCCGATCCCGCCGGTTTGGTCATTCACCATGGTTACATCGTTGGCGAATATGGCGACCCAGCCAGCAATGAAGTCACATTCAGTGCCACCAAGAGCTATATCTCCGCGGTCGCGGGGTTGGCTGTCGACCGAGGACTGATCCGCAGCATCGATGACCGAGTCTGCGAATACGTAACGGATGGGGGATTCGACTCCGATCACAACAGCAACATCACGTGGCGCCACCTGTTGCAGCAAACCAGCGAGTGGGAGGGAGAGCTGTTCGGCATCCCCGATTCCATCGACCGGGGTCGTCAGGTGGGCGCCACTTCCGGCACGGCCGCGTCCAGGACCGCTTCGGGGACCGCTTCCACAATGGTAGCCGTTGCCAACGACAACGATCGCAAGCTGCGTCGCCCAGGCGATTTCTGGGAGTACAACGACGTGAGAGTGAATCGTACCGCTCTGGCACTGCTCCGCTTGTTGGGCGAATCCCTGCCGCAGTTCCTCAAACGTGAATTGATGGATCCCATCGGTGCGTCAGACGAGTGGATCTGGCACGGCTATGAAAACTCCTGGGTGGATGTTGATGGCCAGAGCATACAGTCGGTATCCGGCGGAGCTCATTGGGGTGGTGGTCTCTGGATCAACAGCTTTGACCATGCCAGGTTCGGACTGCTGTTTCTGCGCCGCGGTCGCTGGCGCGCGAGGCAAATACTGTCGGACGCCTGGGTGGATGCAATGACGGAGCCTTGTCCGATAAACCCCAACTATGGATTCCTGTGGTGGCTCAATCGCGAGGCAGGCATCTCCAGCAACAGTTCGCCCGGGAGCTTCGCGGCAAGGGGTGCTGGTGGCAATGTGGTTTTCATCGAACCGGAACTCGATCTGGTCATCGTGCTGAGATGGTGCGCCAACCCCACAAGAATCATCGACCGAATAGTGGAATCGTTATCGAATTGACCTTCGCTTCCCGGTTGCTAATCAGATCAGGTCTTCGCCGTGGGGCATACTTTCAAGTGCGGCATTGCGCGCCTCGCCGGCAGTCCCTTCCACCAGCACTCGTTCGCCTGTAACAGCGATGGCCCACGCACCGAGTGGCGCCGTCAGCAAAATGCTGAGCACTGCGCTGGCCAGTATGATTTCGCCGGGTCCGGTATTGACGCCCGCGAGTTGCATGGCGGCCAGAGGCGCTGCGCCGATGGCTGCCTGCACAGTGGCCTTTGGCAGATAGGCCACAATCACAAACAGGCGTTCATGCAGATTGAGTTCGCTTCTGAGCAGACATAGAAAGGTGCCGAGGCTACGTGCAATCAGTCCCAGAAAAATCAAAGCCGCCCCCATCAACCCTGTATCCAGGGCTACATGGATATTGACCTGCCCGCCCACCATGGTGAAGAGGATGATCTCCGCCAGTACCCATATCTTGCTGAATTTGGCTGACAATTCGTGCGCCATATGTTCGTTCTTTTCCAGAATGATGAATCCGACCCCCATAACCGCCAACAGTGACGCGAAGGGGACGAGATTCTCAAGCAGTTTTTCAATGTGCACCAACAGGACGGAGATGCCGAGGATGATCAACGCGCGCTTGGTCGCGCGCGGATTGAAGTGACTGAACAGCCGAAAGAGTACGAAACCCACACCCAGACCAACAGCCACACCGAGGAGGATCGAGATGGGAATCCCGGCCAACTGCCACGCTATGCTGATACTCTGACCGCTATAGATACCCAGAAAGACACTGAAGATGACTATAACGAAGACATCGTCGATGGCAGAAGCTGCCAGGACCAGCGTAGGGATTCCCTTGCCCACGCCCTTGCGCCGTTCGATGAAGTCGATCATCAGTGGAACGACTACGGCGGGAGACACGGCGCCAAGTATCGCTCCCAGAATGGCAGATTCCAGGTAAGTGAGCCCAAGCAGATGGGGTCCCAGTAGCGTAACAACGGCAATTTCGAACAGAGCAGGCACCACCGACAATACCAGCACCATCTTGCCCACTCTGTTGAGCACGTTGCGGCTGACTTCGAGCCCGGCACGCAGCAAGATAACTATCAGGGCGATCAGCCTCAGGTCCGCCGAGATACCCAGCAGTTCAGGTTCCAACAGGTCGAACACATACGGCCCAGCCAGCATACCCACGAACAGCATGCCGATCAACCCGGGAACCTTGATCCTGCGAAAGGCCCAATCCACAATCAGACAGACGATGATTAATTCGGCCAGACCAACGGCCATAAATTCCCCTTTAGAGTAGGATACCTAGCAGGATCGAACAAAAAACTCGGCGGTGATGGCTCAAAGCCGCTTGTCAGTGACCCCCAACGGTCTATTAGTGGTTGCCACCATCGACGGCCAGAATGGCACCGGTAGTAAAACTGGCGCTGTCACTGGCCAGGTACAGTGCCGCCCCAACGACCTCATCCGGTTGCCCACCTCGTTGCAGCGGCATGCTTTTGGCCTGTCTTTCGAATGCTTCCATGTCCCAGGCTTTCGATATATCTGTCAAAAATGGGCCCGCCATAATACAGTTGACCCGGACCTTGGGGCCAAAGGCGTGAGCAAAGGAACAGGTGATTGCGTTGAGCCCCGCCTTCGCCGCCCCGTAGGGCTCCGAATTGGGAGAAGGTCTTACCGCTGCAGTGCTGCTGACATTGATGATGCAGCCCCCCTGCCCCTCTGCCATGTGTTTGCCAACGAGCGCAGAGAGTCGATAGGGCCCCTTGAGATTCACCCCGATCACCTTGTCGAACAACTCTTCGGAAACCTGATCCAGCGACTCATAAAGGGGAGACATGCCGGCGTTGTTGATCAGCACGTCAATCCTGCCGAAGTGGTCAATCACCGCGTCCACCATCGGCGTCAGTTCATCCCAGTGACCCACGTGAGCAGCATAAGCCAGCGCCTTTCCCCCCAGGGCTTGCACCTCCTCAGCAGTCGACTTGCAGCTGTCGATTTTCCGGCTGACGATGGCGATGTCGGCGCCCTCCCTGGCAAAGCCGAGCGCCATGGCTCGTCCCAGGCCGCGGCTGCCGCCGGTAATCAACACCACCTTTCCGTCCATATCTGCAACTCCGATCCGCAATTACATTATGAATTCAACCAGGCAACCACCGGCTAGCGGGATGTCCCGCCCGCGCCGGAATCAATTTCAGGACCTTCCCTTTTCCGCGAAGAAGGACTTGTATTTCATGTCATCGACGAGAATGTGATTGACCCACCACTCGCGCAGGTACGTCAGGACGGAATCAGAAAAGTTCTCGATCACAACGGTACCTTCTTCGACCTTACAGAATTCTGAAGTATTCTTCATAAATTCAACATGCTGTTCTTTTTGGGACTCGAACGCGGGATAGGTATATCTGCGCATCAACCCCTCTTCCGTTTCAAAGTGCGTGATCGCGTATTGGATCATCGCGTTCAACAGTTCCGTGATGATTGCCGTGTTGCTGGCGACGTTGGGCGTTTCCAAAAGGTTGTTGATCATTCCCACCAGGGTCTTGTGTTGCTCGTCCAGTACCTCCACGCCAACAGTGAATTTGTCAGACCATTCTATCTTGTCCATGCGTACTCCGAATCAATGTGGTATTACTTGGCTCCAAACCTGCACTTTAGTGAGATACCTTACATAATAACAGCCTGTTCTCGATACGACAGGCTAATATCGATTGATAAGGAGGAACGTAAAGTGTCAACAGACGAAACAACACCGTTTGAAATACGCAGTGCCAATTGGTACAGGGAACCTCTCGACTACACATTGGTTCTTTATGAGGCAAACCATGATACCCATGTGGCCACCATAACCATGAACCGCCCCGAGAAGGCGCAGGAACAGGCGATTCTCGCTCGGGCCGAATCGAAGAGCAGTCAGCCAGAGTGAAACTCGCGCTTCTCGCGCGAGTCCTAAGCAGGCTCGATCCGCAGTAGTGCGCCAAACATAGACGCGCGATCCACCTCCATGATTGCCGCCGAGTCGGCTGATTGGTTCACCGTCAAACCGCGTTCAGATAGAATGCTTGCCAACCCTGTCGGGTCGTTAGACTGCAGCACCAGGGCATACATACCTTCACGTCCGTCCTGCAGAAATCCTTCGATGGACTTAGCGAGTGGCTTCGATGGGTCTTCCACAGACACCAGTTCGATCACCCCCCCAGACGGTGGTTTGCAGATTGCCGACGCCACGCCTCTGCCCGCGTCCACGGAGGGCTCACCGATTTCCATAGCGAACTGATCGCCGTATACGTTTGTGGCGTGATCCATATCGTGGACAGCGATGATCACCCGTACGATGCCGGACAGGTTGGAGTCTGCGTTTGCTTCCTCCCCCTGAAACGAGTTCACCGGGTACACTCGAATCAGTACGCCGTGGGTCGAGTTCGGATGGACGTCGCGCCCGCCGGCGCCCGCCATCAGCGGCAGCACGTTCAGGCCGCGCCCTAACAGGTCGTCAGCTTCGGCATTGGGATCTGGCGCCTCGAGCATCAGAGCGAACAGACCCTCGCCGCGGCGATCCAGAAATCTCTGCAGACTTTGACTAAGTGGCGCGTTCGGATCAGCGGGGCACATGAGTTCGATGTTACTGCCACCCTTGGGGACACACATGGCCAGCTTCGCCCCCAGGCTGCTGACACTGCCCTCCGACATGTCGATGACCGGCATTCCGAGTTTGTCCCGGAACGTGACGACCGTCTCCGAGAAATCATTGACCGCGATGGCGATGCGTGGCATTGCAGTAATCATAGTGCGCTCTCCTTCCCCTCAAGACCTTTTTCTTGAAGAAGCAAACCTAGTCCTCTTCAAAAGTGAAATCAACTCTTAATTCCCCGGGTTCGCCGCCATGCTAATCCCCTCCATCTGTCAATCTTTCCACCCAAAGTACGGTACCACCCGCCACGGCGGCTGGAATCAACACCAGGTTCAACAAGGGAATCAGCATCATCAGATAGACCGCCAAGCCAAATCCGAAGCTGTTGATTCTGTCGCCGCCGAGGCGACGACGCAGTTCCGAAAAACTGATGCCGTTGTTATCTGCAGCATAGTCCGTATATTGCACGCTCATCATCCAGCCACCGAACAGCAGCCAGAGTGGCGGCGCGATCAAGTTGACAACGGGTATTACGGAGAGAACCGCGAGGCCTATGAGCCGCGGCAGATAGTAGAGCAGTTTGCTGATTTCTCGAGCGAAGGCGCGGGGCAGAATCAGCAGCAGTGAAATCGCTGTCATCGGCTCACCAGGCTCACTCACTAAACAATCCTCAACGCGCACCGACAGGATCGCATTGAACGGTGCTGCAATGATGTTGGCGCACAGCGTAAAGAAGACAAACAGGAACGCTGCTGCTATGAATACAAACAGAATCCACATCAGCCAGGACAAAAAGCCCAACCACTCCGGTAAGGCGGCCAGGGTGCCGGTCAACCAGTTATCGAAATACCGGAAACCGAGGACGATCATGCCAACAAAAACTACCACATTGATCAGCAGGGGCAATATGACATAACGCCGCAGGCCGGGTTGCAGGATTAGATCGAGTCCTCGCACTATCGAGCGGATGCCATGCACAATTGATCTGCCAGCGTGATGTAATGATAATGGATCGTGCCAAGCTTCGATTATCCAGTATGCCGGGAGAAGATTAAAGGCATGCTCTCACCCAGAAGGAAGTCACCTGATGAAGTTCAGCTCTCTACTGCCGCGATGCCTGATATGTTTCACCATGATCGGCTTAGCCACCACGACACTCGCTGAAGCTCGTTCGAATGGCTCTCTGCCGGGCGGCGGCAGAGATGTTGGAAAGACGGTAATCTATCGTGACAGCTGGGGTATTCCTCACATCTATGCGCCTACGGATGAAGGGGGGCTGTACGCTCAGGGATACGCTATGGCGCAGGACCGACCCGATCAACTGCTGCTCAATCTACTCACCGCCGTCGGCGAACTGTCATCCGTTGTCGGCGATGGCGCCGTGCAGTCGGATCTGCGCTCTCACCTGTTCGACCACTATGGCGCTGCCAGGAAGAACTGGCATCAGATTCCCAGGGTCATACAACGTCACACGGAGGCGTTCGTTGCCGGCATCAATGTGTTCTACAAAGAGCACCCAGAGGATATTCCCACCTGGTGGCAGGGCCGACAGGTCGACAAGTATATGGTGATTGCCTTCGGCCGCCTGTTCCTATACAACTGGTCAATAGACGAAGCCTACGGAGACCTCAGAAGGAGCGGTGTACGGCCCGGTTACCAACCGGCACAGCGGGGTTCCAATCAGTTTGCCGTCTCACCCAGGCGAAGTGCCAGTCGCGCAGCCATTCTTGCCATCGACCCCCATCTGGCTTGGTTTGGGCCCTCCCGCTTCTGGGAATTTCGAATCCATGCCGGAGCGTTGCATGGCAGCGGCGTGACCCTGGCCGGGTTCCCGTACATTGGCCTTGGGCACAATGCCAATCTGGCCTGGGCGATGACAACCGGCGGGCCGGATACAGCCGACGTCTACGCACTGACCGTCAAGGAGGGGGATAACCGCCAATTCCTGTTCGATGGCAAGTGGCTCACGTTGCGGTCCCGTACCGTTACCTTGAAGGTAAAGGGAGCAGCGAGTCAACGCCACACCCTCTGGTTTGCACCGCACGGGCCTATCATAGCCTGGCAGGAGGGCAAGGCGTACGCTGCCGCCATGGCCTATGGCGACACGGTCAATATCTCCGGGGCCTGGTTTGCCCTCAACTACGGCCATGACTACCGTGCTGCTGTGGAAGGTATGGAAAGCCTGACCGTTTTTCCGCAGAACGTGATGGTGGCGGACACCGGCGGCAACATCTATTACCAGAGAACGGGGCGCGTTCCAGTTCGACCCAACGGTTTTGACTGGTCGCGAGCGGTGGATGGATCCACCTCGGCATCTGCATGGCTGGGTTTCCATCCGGCATCAGATCATCTGCAAGTACTGAATCCACCCCAGGGATATATGCAGAACTGCAACATACCACCGGACGCGATGATACCCGACAGCCCCTTCTCTCCGGCTGACTTCCCTGACTATCTCTACAGCGGGCCTGGATATGGACCGGAAAGGGCGGGCTGGATCAATCAACGGGGTGCCAGAGGCATTCAACTACTGCAGGCTAACGATTCAGTTACGGCGCAGGACGCGATGTCGATCATCAACGACATCCATCCTTACGGCATGGAAAGGTGGATCGGCACACTCAAGCTGGCAGATAGCAGATTTGCAGACCAATTCAAGAGCTCCGAACGCTATGCCAACGGCATCAAGGAACTGCTCAATTGGGACGGCGGCCTGCATCGAGATTCCTCGGCGGCACTCAAGTATTATTACTGGCGGGAACAGCTGGAAATGGATCTTGGCAAAACTGAGTCAGATCGTCTGCAAGGACTCATCGATGACTGGTATGCAATCATCGAAGACCGCCCCCCCAAACCAGTGCGGCTGGATGACGAGATCCTGAAGGCCATGGCAGGCGCCCTTAAAACTGCCATGGGTCGACTGGCGGCAGACTTCGATGCGGTCAACCCGAGCTATGGCGATCTATTCCGGGTAGGCCGGGACGACCATTCCTGGCCTCTCGGCGGAGGGGGTCGTTTCGGCACCAGTACCCTGCGCAGCGTCGGCTACGCCCGCCAGAAAAGGGCTAACAGCGTTTGGGGAGAACGCGGGCAGACCTCTACTCAGATCGTTGAGTTGAGCAGACCGATCAAGAGCTGGACCTACCTGCCCATCGGGCAGAGCGATCGCAAGGATTCACGACACTATACCGATCAAGCCGAAAAGCTGTTCAGCAGGCGCCAACTGAAACCCAGTTGGTGGCTGCCGCAGGATCTCAAGGATCATATCGAATCACGCACGGTGCTTGATGATGCGCCGTGACCAGGTCGCTAGGCTCTGAGATCGGCCTTTAGTCTTGGCACCACCTCCGTTGCGAACCGCTCCAGACTACGGTTCATAGTTTCCGGCGTCAATCCCGGTGGTGCACCCCAGGTCACCAGGTCCGTGATGCCGAACTCTGTGATGAAGGCGGTCAACTCCGCTACGCACTCATCCACGTTTCCAACGACCCATCTCTGGGAGATCGGTTGTCCGCCTGGCGCAACGGACTGTTTGCTTTCTGCGAAGAATCGATTGTAGAGCTGCATCCGGTAGCGTTCCGATTCTCTCACTCTGGGCCATTCCGCCTCTCTGTCGTCGGTCACCAGCACCGCCTTGATAATGCCGATCCGATAATCCGCCGGATCTCTGCCGGACGACTTCAGATCGTCGAGCCACGGATCGAGGGAGTGATCACGGCTGCCTTGAGGCAGCAGATTGCTGTCAAAACGAGCGGCTCGATGTGCTCCCGCTGCCGACATAGCCCCAATCCATAAGGGCGGCCCACCCTCCTGCACATAGCCAGGCGTGATGATGACGTCATCGAACTGGTAGCGCTTGCCGTCATAGCTGAATCGTTCCCCCGCAAAACATAACTTCAGCACTTCAAGCCCCTCCTCCATTAGGGACAAGCGGCGCGCGACCGGCATACCGAAGCCACGGAATTCGTGCGGTGCATAACCCATGCCGACACCGATCTCAGCCCTACCGTTGCTCAGGTTATCCAGCACTGCCAGATCTTCAGCCAGCCTGACCGGATTATTGAAAGGCAGCAGGCAGATGTCGCAGGAAAACCGCACCCGTTTTGTTCGTGCAGCAGCAGCACTGGCCACCGGTATCCATGCCGGCAGGTAACCGTCATCGACAAAGTGGTGCTCGGTGAACCAGACGAGATCCAAACCCAATTGGTCCAGCCACTGGATCTGATCCAGCACTTCGCCGTAAAGGCTTGGCGTTGCGATGTCGGAGTCGGGCGGATTGCGAAAATCGTAACAGACGCCGAAGCGCATTGAGTGACTCATGGTTTCTCCTCCACTGACAGAACCATCGATCAACGGGATCCTGTGTGGGACGGATGTGCTGTCCCACACTGGATACTGTTATGATAGCCTGGCGATTCTGATCTGCATAATCGCACTTGTCTGACCCCTGAACAGTGTTGAATTGGATAGCGTGGCGATTCTGATCTGCATAATCGCACTTGTATGACCCTGAACAGTATTGAATTGGAGAAGGTGAAATGCGCAATTTATCTGCAGGAGTGGCGTTGCTGGCGATGATGACCCCTTCTGTATTCGCCGAGTTAACAGCTTTGCAGTGTGGCAAGTTGCTGGATGTGAAGTCCCTCGCCCTGCTGGACGAGAAAACCATCATCGTCGAGGGTGACAAGATCAGCTCTGTAGGTGACGGTCTGCTTACGCCCGGTAACGCCAGGATTGTAGATCTCAAGGATTCGACCTGCATGCCGGGACTGATGGATATGCATGTGCATCTGGCATCGCAGTACAGTGCTCAGACCTATATGGAACGGTTTTCGCTCAACAGCGCCGACTACGCCATCCGTTCCGTGGTCAATGCTGACAAGACCCTGCAGGCGGGATTCACGACCGTGCGGGATCTCGGCAGTGATCGTGAGACCATCATCGCCCTGCGCAACGCGGTCAATGCCGGTTCCGTGCCGGGACCACGGATCTTTGCGGCGACCAAGTCGATTGCCACCACCGGCGGTCACGCCGACCCCTCCAATTCACTGCGGCATGACCTGATGGGGGATCCGGGACCCCTGGCCGGTGTAATCAACGGTGCTGACGAGGCGCGTCAGGCGGTACGGCAGCGATATAAGGATGGTGCCGATCTGATCAAGATCACCGCGACCGGCGGCGTATTGAGCGTGGCCAAGAGCGGTCAGAACGCCCAGTTCACCGATGCGGAATTAGCCGCTGTTATCTCCACCGCCGGAGACTACGGCATGCACGTAGCCGCCCATGCCCATGGCACGGAAGGGATGAAACGCGCCGTCGAGGCGGGTATTCACTCGATCGAACACGGCACCTATATGACCGCCGAGGTGATGCGCTTGATGAAACGTCACGGCACCTGGTATGTACCCACGATCATCGCCGGCAAATGGGTTGCGGAAAAGTCTGCCATCGACGGTTTCTTCCCCGAGTTGGTGCGTCCCAAAGCAGCAGCCATCGGCCCTTTGATACAGGACACATTTGCCCGTGCTTACAAATCCGGAGTGAAGATCGCGTTCGGCACGGACACGGGCGTATCGGCCCACGGCGACAATGCGCGGGAATTTGCTTATATGGTCGAGGCGGGCATGCCACCCCTTGAAGCGTTGCGCTCAGCAACCCTGCACACCGCGCAATTGCTCGGCAACGAGAAACAGGTAGGGACCGTGGCAGCAGGAATGCTGGCCGATATCATTTCCGTGCCCGGTGACCCAAGCGCAGATATCAACCTGATGATGCGGGTGAATTTCGTGATGAAGGGCGGTGCAATCTACAGGAACACGACCGAATAGTCATTCTGCTGCAGCATGGGCCCTAACAGAATGAGTCGAGAGCCACAATTCCATCGAACCTAAGGATAAATCCCCTGGAGGAGAACATGAGCGACCCAACCCCCGGCACCCCGGCATGGCTGGCGCAAGTGACAGAAGAGATTATCGATCCGGAACGCCCCATAGTCGATCCGCATCACCATCTGTGGCAGAGACCGGGAAGCTCCTACATATTGGAGGATCTGCGGGGAGATACGGGTACGGGACACAACATCGAAAAAACGGTATTTGTGGAGTGTACTGCCAGCTACCGCACGGACGGTCCGGAACATCTGCGGCCGATTGGGGAGACCGAATTCGTGGCGAGGATTGCAGTGGAGAGCGCGCAGGGTGGCGAGGGACACTCCCGCATAGCAGCTATCGTCTCCCACGCGGACCTGACCCTGGGGGATGGGGTGGGAAAGGTGCTGAACGCCCATGAAGAGGCGGGTGAGGGCCTGTTTCGTGGCATTCGTCACTCTGGCGCACACGAGGAGGCGAGCGACGCCCTGATGATTCCCGGTCGCGCTCCGGCCGGTCTTTACGACCGGGAAGATTTCCGGCAAGGGTTGCGGGTGCTGGGACGGTTGGGGCTCTGCTACGACACCTGGCACTACCACCATCAGAGTCTTTCCTTTGCGGAACTGGCTCAGGCGGTGCCGGAAACCACCATGATCCTGGACCACTTTGGTACACCACTCGGCGTAGGGCCCTACCAGGGTAAACGGGAGGAGATTTTCGATCAGTGGAAAAAAGACATTGCAGTCATTGCGCGCTCGCAAAACGTGGTTGCCAAGATCGGGGGACTGGCTATGCCGGACAACGGCTTCGGCTGGCACAGCCGTGCTACACCAGCGACGTCCGACGAACTCGTAGAGGCGCAAAAGCGTTACTATCTGCATACCATCGAGTGCTTCGGCCCGGAGCGCTGCATGTTCGAAAGCAACTTCCCGGTGGATAAGCTCTCCATCTCATACGCCGTACTCTGGAACGCCTTAAAGAAAATGGTTGCAGATCTGTCAGCAGACGAGAAGGATGCGCTTTTCCAGGGAACTGCAAGTCGAGTCTATCGCATCTGAGCGAGCAGCCGTCGGTGGTGACTGTGCTTATCCCATGGCCGCTTCATACATGGAGTACAGCGCTCGAAATCTGGCGTCGTTTTCAGGGACAGTGACTGACTTACCGCTGATCAGATACTTGCCAAGACGTTCGACAAGTTCGTGCCAACCGGCTACGGCGGCAATTGCATCTTTGCAGGGGACGTTCTGAACCAGCGTAACCTGGGTTATGTTGCTGCCTACCTGCACCAGATCGAACCTCACCAGGCCGGCGTCGTCGTAGTCATCATGCCAGGTAAATACAAAGATGTGAGGTGGTATGAACACTTTGATCTTTCCGTCTAAACCCGGGCCGTCGCTGTCGCAGTCGTCACCGTCACGACCGAGTTTTATGCTTCCTCCCTCTCTGGCATCGATTACACCCGGAGCCCACCATTTCTGTACCTGGTCAGCAATGGTGATGGCGTGCCATACGTTTTCAATCGGCGCGTTAACTTGACGTCTGACTTCCACCTGACGGTACTTCCCGTGCCCCACGACTGTGGCGAGTTCAGCTTTCTGCATTGGACATTTCCCCCGTTTCTGTGAATGTCATCTCGCCAGGTTGATCGAACAGGCTTCACAACGTGTCCGACAAGGCTATGGTGCGCACCTCTACAGGTAGCTGCCCTGGATGGCCTTCAAGGTTTGAAAAAACTCGTCTGCTGTATCTTTGATAATATCTGCAACGGCTTTGACTTCTTCTATGCGGCCACATACCTGACCTGTTAGGGCGATTGCGGCTTCCATATCGCCGCCGAAGTAGAGGTCTTTGGCATTGCCGAATTCCGCCATCGCATTCTTGTCAAACTCCCGCTCCAGACGTGTCGTCTTTTTGGTTCTGAGTGCTCGCAGTGCGGACGACTGAAAACGGTTCAGTAATACCGTATCCGTTTCCGCCGCATTTACGATCATCGACTTCCAGTTGTCGTGCATTGGCGACTCTGCCGCCGAGACCATGCGGGTGCCCATCTGAATTCCCTCTGCGCCCAATGCAAAGGCGGCCGCCATGGTTTCACCACCGACAAATCCACCGGCTGCAATGATGGGAACGTCCACCTTGGATCGAACCAAAGGCAGTAACACCATCGAAGAAACTTCTTTTGGGTTCTTGAAACCACCTCCTTCCCCACCTTCCACAATCAACCCGTCCACTCCTGCGTCTACGGCTTTCAGCGCCGCGGATAAAGAGGGTACGACGTGGAACACCGTGAGTTCGGCGCCTTTCAGCTGTTCGGTATAACGGTTTGGATTTCCCGCCGATGTAGTGACGAATTTGATGCCTTCATCTATGACAAACTGAACGATGTCAGGATCCCGCACGAAGGCCTGCGCGATGTTCACGCCGAAGGGTCTTTCGGTAAGTTCCCGCATCTTCTTGATCTCTCCTCTGATGACATCCAGTTCACCGGAGGAGGTTTCGATGATTCCCATTCCGCCCGCATTGGAGACGGCAGATGCCAGCCGCGACCGCGCGATCCAACCCATAGGCGCTTGAACAATAGGAATCTCAACACCAAGCATCTGCGTGACTCTATTGTCGAATTTCATGGGATTTCCCTCACAAAAGACAGGGTGAATCGGAGTTCTTGTCTTATGAATGTTTGTTCGAAACAGCTTGAACCAGGTTCACTGGACGGGGAGACACTTGCCTGGCATCGACCTGCGAGGGTGTATCGCCGTAGGCCTGCCATTGGATTTGGTTGGTGAGCATATATAATACGAAACTTTTTGCAGGAGCTGACACGTTGATCACCATGTATCACAATCCCAATTGCAGCAAGAGCAGGGCGACACTCGAGTTGCTGAATGAACGGGGGGTGGAACCGGAAATCAGACTCTACCTCGACAATCCACCATCGCTACAGGAACTGGCGGACTTGGCCCGCAAACTCCAGATGGATCCCACTCAGTTCATCCGCTTCAACGAAGAGGTGGCCAAGGAACGGAACATCTCCGCGACTGACGATAGAGATGCATCGGAATGGTTAACCCTCATGAGTGAGAATCCGATCCTGATCGAACGCCCTATCGTCATCGCCGGGGATCGTGCCCGCATTGGCAGACCGCCTGAAAATGTGCTCGAGTTGATCTGACAGGTCTGTGGTGTGAGGCCCGCATCGCCAGGAAACTCATCCCGGCTTCGTGTATCAGCGCGCTAAGGACCAACCCGGCCCGGGGGGACGGCCCGGGGGGGACAGCCAGGTTCGATTCCAATATACTGCCTGAACCCCGATCGCCATACCAATGAGAGGCACATATGAACAGATATCCGGACGACGAGCAGTTACTCAGTATCTACAGGACCATGGTGACGATCCGGGAGTTCGAGGAGGCAGCCGGTCGCATGGCGGAGCAGGCCCAGATTCCAGGGGCCGTACATCTCTATGCTGGACAGGAAGCGATTGCCGCCGGAATCTGTACGCAACTTAGGCAGTCGGACACCATCACCAGCAACCACCGCGGCCATGGCCACTGCATCGCCAAAGGAGGCGACGTTCGACTGATGTTCGCTGAACTCCTCGGCAGAGCCAGCGGTTACTGCCGCGGTAAAGGTGGCTCGATGCACATCGCCGATCTCGACATCGGAATCCTCGGTGCCAATGGAATCGTTGGCGGGGGACCGCCGATCGCCATCGGTGCAGCGTTTGCAGCTCAGTACAACGGGTCGGGTGGTGTCAGCGTCTGTTTCTCAGGGGATGGTTCCACCAACGAAGGAACCTGGCATGAGGCGCTGAATTACGCGGCGCTGTTCAAACTACCTGCGGTGTTCGTGGTGGAAAACAACCACTATGGGGAGTTCACCTCCCAGGAGGGACAGGGCGCAATCTCACGTCTTTCGAACCGCGCCGCGTCTTACGGTATTCTCGGCGTTACCGTCGATGGTCAGGATCTGTTGGCGGTCTACGATGCAGCCGCGGAAGCTATAGAACGCGCCCGGGCGGGTGAGGGACCGACCCTGCTGGAATGCGATACCTACCGTTTCTACAACCACACCGGACGCAGCGAACGAGATCCCCGCCCGGAAGAGGAGCGCGCCAAATGGCGCGAGCGCGATCCGCTGAAGCTACTGCGGGAAAAAATGGAGGAGCGCTCCATTCTCTCCGCAGAGGCGGCGGATGAGATCACCGCGGAGATCCAGGGGCAGATCGAGGCAGCCGTCGCTTTCGCTAAGGAAGAGCCCTTTCCGGATCCTTCCGAATTGCTCACTGACGTTTACAGCTAACCGACCACACCCAAACAAGAAGCGGGATTGAGGAGACAGCAGAATGACGACCACTACAGAAACCACTGAAGTTGCCCAGCGCGAGATCAGTTACCGGGAAGCAATCAACGAAGCGCTGCGCCAGGAGATGGCTCGAGATGAATCGATCTTCATCGCCGGCATCGACCTGGCGAAGATGGGGGATGTGTTCGGCATCACCGCCGGCATCTTGTCCGAATTCGGACCCAAGCGGATTATGGATACGCCCATTTCGGAAAACGCCATCGTCGGACTTGCCATCGGCGCGGCGTCGCAGGGCTTACGGCCGGTGATCAGCCTGATGTTCGTTGACTTTATCGCCGTCTGCTACGACCAGATCATCAACCAGATGGCCAAGATGAAGTATATGTTTGGTGGCAAGGTCAAGTTGCCCCTGACGGTGCTGGTAAATGCCGGTGCGGGTACCGGAATGGCGGCGCAACACTCCCAGAGCCTGGAGGCGCTGCTGTGTCACATCCCCGGCTTGAAAGTGGTGATGCCGAGCATGGCGGCGGATGCCAAGGGACTCATGACCACGGCGATGCGCGAAGACAATCCTGTCTTTATGATCATGCACAAACGCTGTTCTGGCATTCGCGGCAATGTTTCCGAGGGCGACGTAACGGTTCCGTTGGGCAGCGCCGCTGTGGTGCGCGAGGGCAGCGATGCGACCATCGTCGCTACCGCCTATATGGTGCATGAAGCGCTTAAGGTAGCGGACCAACTGGCGCAAGAGGGCGTCGAGATCGAAATCATTGATCCGCGCTGCCTGCAGCCGCTCGACATGGATACCATCATCGAGTCGGTGCGCAAGACCCACCGGGTACTCACCGTGCACGAAGCGGTTGAATTCGGTGGCATGGGAGCAGAGATCAATGCCCAGATCGCCGCCAACGCGTTCGATTATCTCGATGCTCCACCCCTGCGCCTCGGCGCGCCATTCAGCCCGGTGCCCTACAGCCCACCTCTGGAAAAGGCATGGGTCGTAAATCAAGATAAGATCCTGGCCGCAACTCGCCAATTGCTGCAGGGATAACCGGATGGCAACGACAGTCCACATTCCCAAGGTCGGCATGACGATGGAGGAGGGCGACCTGGTCCGTTGGCTGGTAGCAGACGGTGTCACGGTGCAGCCCGGTCAGATCGTCTTCGAAATGGAGACGGAGAAGGTGGAGATCGAGGTGGAGGTGGAAGAAGAGGGGGTGCTAAAGCAGCTTGTGGCGGCCGGTACCCGACTGAAGCCGGGCGCGGTGGTAGGCTGCCTGCTGGTGAATGGCGAGTCAGAGGTGCCCTCCTCTATTCTGACCGAAGTTGCCGGCCAATGGAGTGAAGTGGTTTCCGGCGATGCACCGGCGCCGGTACTAGAGCCTGTCATGAAGGAGAAACAAGCATCTGCGGGCAAGTCTGCTGAGCGGGTCGTTTCCTCGCCCGCTGCGCGTCGACTGGCGCGCGAGCACGATATCGATATCAGCGCGCTGAATGGGTCCGGCCCGAGGGGAAGGATTACCGAACAGGATGTCAGAGATAGAATCGAAACGCCTGCCGACAGCGGAGCACCAGCAACCACTGCAGGCACCGTGTTGCATCCGACCGTAAACGACATCCCCTACACTGGTCGCAGGCGCACCATCGGTGAGCGAATGCACAGCAGTCTGCGTGACAGTGCACAGCTAACTCTGATGAGTGAGATTCCCGCAGAGGCAATGATCGGCGTAATGACCGGGCTGAATGACGAATGGAGTGGCGAGCGGATGGCCCTGCTGTCACCCCTGGTGATGAAGGCGTCGGCCCTCGCGCTGCGTGAGCATCCCAGGCTGAATGCCAGGTTCTCAAGTGACACGATTACGCTGGAGCAGGAAGTGAACATTGGCTTTGCTACCGATCTTGATGAGGGACTGATGGTGCCGGTGGTACGCGCAGTGGATACCATGGGACTGAAGGAACTGGCCATACGCGTCAGCGAACTCACCGGCCGTGCCCACTCAAACACCCTCAGCATCGATGACGTGAGCGGTGGCACCTTCACCGTCTCCTCCCTGGCAAAGTTGCCGGTGGATGCTTTTACGCCGGTGCTGAACCCACCCCAGGTGGCGATCCTCGGCGTCGGTCGTCTGCGCGATGTTGTCAGGTTGGAAGGGTCCAGGGCGACACCAGGCAAGGCCACCACCCTAAGCCTTACCTTCGACCACAGGGTCATCGATGGCGCGCCGGCAGGCAGATTTCTCGCCCGCATCGGCGAACTGCTGAGCAGACCCTATATGCTGATGTAGAACGTGGTGGCAGGGACAAGAATGGTGAACAAGCAATGGACCCTGGCAAGAACGCCCCCTGACGGCTGGCCTTCGGACGCTGATTTCAGCATGGTGGAAACGGCCATGCCGGAGCCGGGCGCAAATCAGATGCTCACCCGGACCCTATACCTCTCCCTCGACCCGTATCAGTGGGGACGCAGACGGGGCGGGGTGGAGTCCGTTGGCGACGTCTGCCACGGCAGGACCATATCGCAGGTTCTGCAAAGCAATCTGCCCGACTACCAGGAGGGCGATTTTATATTCAACACCAACGGCTGGCAGGAATATGGACTCACCGGCGAGGGCATCTCGGTTTTCAACTACATGTTGCCACGCAAACTGGATCCCACGCTGGCCCCGATCTCAACCGGCGTGGGTGTTCTCGGTATGCTGGGTCTGACCGCTTATTCCGGTATCTGCGTGCAGTGCCAACCCAAGGCGGGCGAAACGGTGGTGGTGTCGGCGGCTTCCGGCGGCGTCGGCCAGTGCGCCGGTCAGATCGCCAAGATACTCGGATGCCGCGTAGTGGGCATCGCCGGCATTCAGGAGAAGTGTGACTTCGTCACGAACGTGCTGGGCTTCGATGTCTGCGTCTCGCACAAGACCGAATCCCTGGCGGATGATCTGCGCGCCGCCTGCCCGGACGGCATCGATGTCTACTACGAGAACGTAGGTGGTAAGGTTTTCGAAGCGGTGCTACCGCTCTTGAATCAGAATGCACGTATCAGCATCTGCGGCATGATCTCCCAATATGGCAATACAGAGGGTGGCAATGCTCACGAGGAGTGGATGAAACTGGGCAAACCCGTGTTCGAGCGAAAGAATGTGCAGGCCCATTCCCTGTTCGTGGGCAATTTCGCCGCTAACTACCAACAACAATTTCTAGAGGACATGGCCGGATGGGTTCGCGCCGGCAAGGTCAAGTACAAGGAGGATCTGTGGCAAGGGCTCGACCAGGCGCCGGTGGCCTTCAGGGCTATGCTGCAGGGCGGTAATTTTGGCAAGACGCTGGTTTCGGTCGGTGAAGATCCCACTCTCAACGGCGCGATCACGGCGCACCGGGCAGGCACCAATGTACTGGCAAGATGATGCGCGAACACCATGCACCTGGTCAGGGTCGTACAACAAGCCAAATGTATGTGCTTGCGACCATCGGTCCGGGGTGCGTTCCCTCTTCGGAAACTGACGAGCGTCATAATTCCAAATGTCGTGGAAATGTCGTGCTTACGACATTGTGTTGCTGGGCGAAATTTCAATAATGACAGTTGGAATTCGAAAGGAGTCAGTTATGAACCAGCCCGATCTTGGAGTCAAAGTTACCGAATTGAGACAGGCCAGAGGATTCACCCAGGAGCAACTGGCGGAAGAATGTGAAGTCAGCGCGCGCACCATCCAGCGCATCGAAAGCGGCGAGGTGGACCCACGGGCCTACGGCCTGCAATGCCTGACCGAATCCCTGGACTTCGACTTTCTCCAAGACAGCACGTCCAGTGAGAACCTATGGCTGACCGTTCTGCATCTCAGCAGCATCCTCTGTCTGGTCGTCATCCCCCTGCTGCTCTGGTCGTGGAAGAAAAACCAGTCACAAAAGATCGACAAGCAGGGACGCCTGGTACTCAACTTCCAAATCACCGTCGCCCTGGTGTTATTCGCCTGCCTCTTCCTGCTGATGGTTGGCGCCGGGGTATTGATATTCCTCGGAGCGACTGGCTTGCAGACCCAGCTAGCCGTCCCCCTCGTCCTGCTAACAATAGTGATCGTGCCGATGATCCTGATCGGCATCTTCTGTACCTATCAGGCCGTGGTCAACGCCATGCGATCGCTGTCTGACAGAGCCATCCATTACCCGCTTAGTATCCCCTTCCTCAGATGAGCACCGTGGCCACCAGAGCAGACGCGGACGGGAAGGCGGCACTTTAGAGGATGGGATGAAGCCTACCGAAGAACTTACACGACTTGGTATCCTGCGCCGTCAGCGGCCGCTGGCCATGCAAGCCCTGGCTCAGTACCCCATCGCTATTCGTCGTGTGGATCTGGTCAGCCATCAGACGAACTACATCTATCGTGTCCTGTCGGCGGATGGAACACGACATGTGTTGCGACTGGTCGCCCCTTTCTGGCGCACGGAGGAAAACCTCCAGGCAGAGGTCATGTGGCTCGATGCGCTGGCCCGAGACACCAGCATTCCGTCGCCGCGGATCATCCCCACAACAAGCGGCCAGCCGTTCGTCCGGCTAAGTCCGGGCCATGGGCGACCGGACCGACGCGCAGTTCTGATGACATGGCTGCCGGGAATGCTTCTCAGTCGACGACTTCTGCCAGACAACATTCGCAAGATGGGCGAGTTATTCGGGAACTTACACGTTCATGCACAGGCGTGGCAGGTGCCAACAGATTTTCCAAGGCCCACTTTTGAGTCCTTCCTCAGTCGTGGCGAGGAAGACGCACTGGCGTCCCCGGCCAGCCTGCGCCAATGCCAGCCTCGGGAGGTGAAGGTGCTGCAGCTGGCACGCCAGCGCGTCGAGAGTGCCTACAGCGCTCTGGATCGAAACGATCTCTGCGTTATCCACTGCGATCTGTGGCACGACAACATAAAGATCTTCCGAGGGGAACTGGCACCGTTCGACTTTGAGGATACCGTCTGGGGTTACCGTCTTCACGACATTGCCATGGCCTTACTCGACCTCGCGGAGGATGTGGGGGTTCGTCGATACCAGGAGCTGTACAAGGAGTTCCGTCGCGGCTACGAGTCGATCCTTCCCTTCCCGGAAGGCGACCTGGTGGGCCTTCAGATTGGGCGATTGTTGTGGGTCGTCAACTGGTACGCAAGGTTCGCAAAGGAGCACTTCCCACGGGCGGCCGCGTTCAAGATTGATGTGCTACGACGCGCTCTGTCGGCTGGCGCCCTGGTCGATCCACTTTCCGATTAAGCCGCATCAGAGCATGCTATGACCGCTTTCAGTAGCTTGCAGCAGACACTCAGTTCTGCAGATGCAATGCCGTAGTCCAGTGATATGCCACATATAGTCCTTCCGTCCTGTTTTTAGTGATACTCAACACAGCTGGCAGGTATCTGTCAGTGGCAACAGGACATGCACCCGTGGACTACGAATAATGTGCCAAAACATACAGATGTTTACTGCTTCAGTTTCGAGCCACGGGTGTGCTTGAGTTCACTAACGAATACTCAGGGCTTGCCGTCGAACCGGCTCACCTATATTTACTTCGCAGAACCCAAGCATGCATATCCTTGATATGAACCTTACTACTTCGGAGTGAGATCATGAAGACTAACGACAACGCTTTTACTGTCTACGTCGGAATAGACTGGGCAGACACAAAGCATGACATCTGTATCCAGGCAGCCGATTCTGACAAACGTGAGTTTGATTGCATTCAGCACAAAACCGATGAAATTGAGCAATGGGCCTATGCCATGCACAAAAGATTCGGTGGACCAATTGCCATCGCTGTGGAACTATCAAAAGGGCCCATCGTCTACGCGCTACAGAAATACGATTTCTTGGTGATCTTTCCGGTTCATCCAATGACGCTGGCCAAGTACCGGAAAGCCTTCAGTCCCAGCGGGGCCAAAGATGATCCCACAGATGCAGAATTTATCCTGGATCTGCTTTTACGTCATCCCGATCGATTCAAATCACTGCGTCCACAAAGTGTGGAGATGCGGACTTTGATGTCCTTGGTGGAACAACGCAGAACCTTGGTGAATGACAGGATCCGGATCACCAACCGATTGCATTACGCGCTCAAACAATATTTCCCACAGGCCTTGGAATGGTTTCCTCGTGGTGTAGATACTGTTCTGTTTTGCGACTTTATCGCTCGCTGGCCAACGCTGAAACAAGTGAAAAGGGCCCGAGAAAACACGCTGACAAAGTTCTTTCATGAACACCACATGCGGTTTCCACATGTTCTTGAGAGACGCTTGAAAGCGATCAAGGCAGCTCAGCCACTCACGCTTGATGAGGGCGTTATCAGGCCCTTTAGACTGCAAACACTGGTCTTGATTGATCAACTGCGAGTGACCTTGCAGGCGATCGCGACGTTTGGCAGCGAGATCGACGAAGTAGCCAATCAGCATGAAGATCTGTCGCTGTTCCAGTCCTTTCCTGGTGCGGGTCCCATTTACGCCCCTCGATTACTGGTTGCATTTGGCGAGCAACGAGACCGCTATGCCAATGCCGGTGATGCGCAGAAGTATGGTGGTATTGCACCTGTTGTGGAGCGAAGTGGCAAGAAGGTTTGGATTCACTGGCGCTACCACTGTCCGAAGTTCCTGAGACAGACTTTTGTTGAGTGGTCCGCACAGACGATCAACAAGTCGTACTGGGCTGGCGAATACTATCGCCAACAACGTGACAAAGGCTGCAAACACCAGGTTGCCGTACGGGCATTGGCTTTCAAATGGATCCGGATTCTCTTTCGTTGTTGGCAGGCTCGCACGCCTTACGACGAACTGGTTTATCTGCAAGCACTGAAACGACGTGGCTCACGCTTGGTGAATTCAAAGACTGTTGCCGCCTGAACCGGTTTCATCGCCGTCGCGTTAGGGCTATTCCAGGCCTAAGCTTGCTTAGGGCATGGCTAAACACAAGCCGTATTGAGTGCGGGCGTCACCCGTGGGCCGTAGCAAAGCGAAGGAGGTGCGAAGCACCTTGACCCCGTGCGAAAGAAGGCTACTCAACCGGACGAAAGACTTGACAGAGTGTCTCAGGGCCTGAAGCTGTCGTCTGTCCTGGTTTGCGGAATGACCCCTCTGTTGATGATGCCATCCTTGATGTGGGTCAATGTATTGACGGATCTGAAAATAGATCCTAGCAACGTCCAAACAAATCAGAAGAATGAGGTAGCGTAATGAAGAAAAGGAATCCGTGTCGTTTTTCAATCGGGCTGCTCGCAATAGTAACGGCTGTAACTGCCTGTCAGGCAATAGCTGAACAGGGCGACTGGATCACACGGGCCGGCTTTGCCAACGTAAATCCGGACGCCAGCAGCGACGTCCTGGACCTGGACGTCGATGACAATTCTCAGATCGGTCTGACCCTTACTTATATGATGACCGACAACATCGGGGTCGAGTTGCTGGCTGCAACGCCCTTTGAACACGATATTACATCCGATGGTCTTGGACTGAAGGTGGGTAGCGCCAAGCATCTACCTCCGACTCTGAACCTCCAGTACTATTTTCTGGGTTCAAATTCACAGTTCCGGCCATACGCCGGCATCGGTCTGAACTACACCGTCTTCTGGGACGAGGATACGGCTGGCGAATTTGAAGCAGCGGCCGGTAACAGTAGTCTGTCCCTCGATGACTCCTGGGGTCTTTCACTACAGCTGGGCGCTGACTTCCAAATCGATGACAAGTGGCTGATCAACGGCTCCGTCTGGAAGTTGAGAATCTCAAGCGATGCCACCGCCAAAACCGCCAACCTGGGGCGCGTGGACATCGATGTCGATATCGATCCCTGGGTTTACATGATCGGTATTGGTTACAGGTTCTAGTCTAGTTCACATTCGACTGTAGTATTGATCCAAGGTCTAGCGGTATCCATGCGCTGATTGCTGTGTTCATGGAAGCTCATCCGCGGAAGGAGACCGCTTTCTGTCACACTTGCTTCGGTACGGCCATGCGAGCCCTGTAGACATCCAATACTAGCTGTTACTCTAAAGGATCACCGCGGAAGTGACGCAACGCATCCTGCGAGATGTAGAGTGCGTGGTGAAGAGCGTTATTTGGATATTCACCTACCCAAAGACAAGCTGTATATACAGAAACTGAGGAATTAGGTATTAAACCCATCCAAGAAATGTCTGATCTGTTCCAGATTGCCTTTGGCTATATGGCATCCAAAGCTCTCTTTACCGCCGCCCGCATTGGCGTGTTCGATGTGCTGGATTCTAACAGTAGGTCCCTAGCTGATATACAAAAGACAATCGGTGGTGAGCCTGAAGCGATAAGAACTCTGATGGCCAGTTTGACAACCATTGGTCTGGTCTCGAAGAAAGACGAGATGTTCAACAACTCACCCATTGCACAGATGGCTTTGACAAAAAGTGGTGGTTTGCAGTTCTCAAAATACCTGAGCATGCAGGCAGACCAGCATAATTCCCACAGGTTTCAGGAGTATTGTCCAAACCACCTCACCCCCAGCAGCTTCCACGACAGCGTCGATGATCACTTTCGTCATCCAAACGATTGCCGCAGGTAGCACAGCCTGGATGACCAGGAGGACACAAGTGACCGAGAGCATCAGAGGTGATACTTCCCACAGAAATCCGAGAACCTTCGGCACGATCTGAATGATGACGCCAAAGGCCTGGTGCAATCCCTTGTGCTCGGGGAATGTCTCAGGCATGAGTGAGTGTCTTTCGCAAGCTTGAAGGTGTTTGAGAGCAACTCCTTCTGCTGTGGGTCGTCACATACGGATACAGTGCCCAAGCCGCATCGATTCGCTGCTAGACCATCGATTGCAGACATCCAGAAGGCGAAGACGTTGACTTTCAGGCTGTTAACAACCGGCCAATAACTGTCATCGATCGATATTGATCGCAACTTCAGAATCCTTTCTGGCGTCTCATTAGTATGAATTTGAGATACTTCATCGTGGCTGGCTCTATTTCAGTAGTTGTCACTGTCACTATCCAAAACGATGGGCGCCGTCTGGATTGTTCTCAGGACGAGGTAGAAGAGAATGTGGTGTTCACTTCAAGGAAGGACAAGCCAGTCGAGGAAGTGATAAGTCGCCCAGGACGTGACGCATCTCCGGCTATCGCCGAATCGTACGGCATAGGAGAGCCCAATGTGGATGGACGGAGACAAGCAGCCACAGACAGGATCGAGATAATGTTCGAGACTCTCGTGAGTAATCCAAACAATCGAATCGAAAAAAAGAAACAAGGCTTAACTCTCGTAGAGGATACCGAAAGCAAAACGCTCTACTATTTCCTCAGAGACACTGACCACCCAGCATATCCCGCCGTTCTACAGTTCGTGCGACCTAACGGTACTGAAAGAATCGAGTTCACGCAATTCGGCCAGACCTGTGAGGGATTATCCAGGGCTTCCTGCACCAGTTGGTCAATGAAGACCAAGCAACAGTTAGAAGAACAGGATGCACAGCAGCTCGACAAAAACTGGATTATGCAATGCGTACCTGGAAATACAATCAACCATTGGTCAGCTTCTCTGGGGAAACCACTGGATGACTACACAAAGGAGACACTCATACAGACTGTCACCGAAGAATACGTTGCAGCCGGCCTTATGCCAGAATCTGATAACGATGCAGAAACTTGGCTGACTGGCAGGTGGGGTAGAACCTGCGTTGAGGCGATTGAGGAAAGTGATGAGAGAGTTCTTGATCGAGTGGAACCATACCTAACTGAAGAGCAATATAGGAGCTACGTTGAATTCTTAGGCAAAACACGAACTGAGGATGAGGATTATCTTCTTGAGACTGGATGACAGCAACGGGTCGCGAGTTACGGTTCTGGCCGAGCTGGAGAATTCCTGGATCAGGACCGCTATCGAGAATGAAAGCGGAAGCCCAGGCTACGTGGAAACGAAGATGCCACGAGTCTCTGACCGGCCAACTGCAGACATTGAACTTTCACCAGCAAGCACCTAGGAGCCCCATTCAGTCACCAGTTTCCACACGGCTGTTATCTTCTTATCCAGGCAGGAGAATCCGAAAGAGAGATATAAATGACATTGGTGACCATGAATGCAATTCATGCAAATCAAAAAGAACTTGAAGGAAACCTCGAATACGCATCACGTGATGGATTTGCGGTCCACTGACTGCACAATTCAGATAACAGACAGGTCAATGACCAACGATGTCAGCTATTGAGCAGAATACCGGACACGCTGGTAGCAGATGCCCGCGATACTGACGGCGTTCTTTCCGGCCAACAGCGGAAATCCGATGCAATCATTGGATCGGTTGCCAGATCGCATCTTATTGGGAGACTATACGCCAGTGTCCTACCTACTATCTTGTCAGTGGTACAGTGTATGAGACCTGCATTGCTCGTGATCGATCTCCAACGGTGGTTTCTGGAAAGAGGGCACCCCGAGAAACTGGCAGGCGTTGATGCCCTAATTGCCAAGACCAACGAGCTTATCGATTTCTTCCATGAGATGCGGCTGACGGTAGTGCGAGTTGAAATCATTCACCAGCCGGATGGTAGCACCTGGAATCAGTCTATGAGAGAACACTGGACCGGTAGCCCAATAGAGGGAACATTGGTACAAGGTACTTGGGAGACGGAACGACACTCCGATGTTCGGACATCTGCCACAGATATTGTCGTGACGAAGACCCGGGGTAGTGCGTTCCTCCGCACAGAACTTGAAGACCTCTTGGTTGAGCGGAATGTTGACACTGTCCTTTTGGCAGGTTACTCCACGAACCGATGTGTGGGCCTTACGGCCATTGATGCGTGGGAAAGGGATTTCAGAGTCATCTTGGCAGGAGAGGCGATACTGGGCACCAATGTCACTCAAGGCGATCTGATGTTGGACTACCTGCGAACGATGTTTGAGATCGAACCGATTTCAAGCACCGAGATAAGGGAACGAGTTAGGTAGCCTTAGGAAACTGTGATCTTCTTGGAATGGCCAAATGTGAATGCCTGGCACGCCTCGCTCAGACCATCCTGACGCGCCGTCTGTCGTGGGTCGGACTCCGGCGTGGGGACATCGGTGTGCTTCGGAGATCGACCGAAGGGCAAACATACGATGCATCGAATATGCCGCTGGCGTTAGTCCACAACCAACTGTCGCTCAGAAAGGTAATCTCCTATTGACTTCATCATTCCGTGATCACGATCTGAATCAAATGGCACTGGATTCTCAAATCGGGCTGGCAGGTATTTGCCCCGAGTTGACACAGGTTCGTCTTCGTATCGTGGCTTGATATGAGCATGGAGTGCGGGTACACCGTTGCCCAACACAGAATAATTGATGCGGAAGCTATGGGTTACGTCAAGTAACGCATCACCGATTGCCCACATGTCTCTGCTGAATTTCACTCTGTCTGAGTCGGACAGTTCATTGATGGAACCAACAATGGGGTCAGCCAGTAGGAGACAGTACCCCTTTAGGTTCTGAACATCGCCCAATACCACCCATCCTGATTGTACGCGACAGATGACTTTCGGATTTTCTCCTTTTCGAGCTAACTGAATGCGTTCATGCAGTTACGTTTTCATTATGTCTTTGTCACCTGTTTTCTGACAGCACAGTTCAATTGAGCAACTCGTAAAGAGACTCGATCAATCTAGTCTTCCGTCTGTCGCCATTCCCCCGCCAGACGCTGCGCTTCCTCGATCTGCTCTGGGGTCATCTTCGCTACCACGTCTCGAAGGTCGTCACGAGCATCGGCGTTCCCACCTTCCTTGGCAAGACTGAGCCATTTGTGCGCCTGCACGTAATTCTGGGCTACGCCAATCCCACGGTGGTAGAACCTGCCAGTACTCCACTGAGCGAACGCGTCTCCATGCTCGGCAGCGAGTCGAAACCACTTGAGCGCCTCGGTGTAGTCCTGCAGCACACCTTGTCCTTGGAGGTACATCGAGCCGAGCGGAATCTGAGAAGGCGCATTTCCCTGTTCGGCTGCGCGTCGATACCACTTGGCCGCCTCAGCATAGTCTTGCGTCACACCCAGCCCCCGGTAATTCATCTCACCAAGGGAATGCTGAGAGGCCACATTTTTCTGTTCGGCAGAAAGTCCAAACCATTTGAACGCCTGAACGTAGTCCTGAGCTACACCCCGGCCGTGGTAATATAGCTCGCCGATGACGCCCTGAGCGATGGAGTCCCCCTTACCAGCAGCACGTCGATACCACCTGAATGCCTCAGTGAAGTCCTGGGCTACACCTTGCCCCTTGAAAGACATTTTTCCAAGCAGTTTCTGTGACGCAACGTTTCCCTTCTCGCCCGCGAGACGCAACCACTTGGCTGCCGCAGCGTAGTCCTGAACCACACCCAATCCTGCGTAGTAGGCTCCGCCTATAGCACGTTGAGCAAAGGTTTCCTCCTGCTCGGCAGCGAGTCGAAACCACTTGAGCGCCTCGGTGTAATCCTGCAGTACACCTTGACCGAAACGGTATTGGGTGCCCATCATAGTCTGGGCCAAGGCGTCTCCCTGCCCGGCAGCAAGTCGAAACCACTTGAATGCCTCAGCGTAATCCTGGGCTACACCTTCTCCCCTGAAGTGCATCCTGCCTAACAACCGTTGAGACATGGCAATTCCCTGCTCTGCGGCGAGTCGAAGCCACTTGGCTGCCTCCCCGTAATCCTGAGCCACGCTCCTGCCCTGGTAATACATGCCGCCAAGGGCATCCTGAGCCACGGCGTCTCCCTTCTCGGCAGCAGGTAGGTACCACCTGAATGCCGCTGCGTAGTCTGGCTCTGCTCCGCGTCCACAGCGGTACATGTCGCCGAGTGCACGCTGAGACACGGTATCTCCCTTCTCTGCCGACAGTCGGAGCTGCTCTAATGCCTCAGCATTGTTCAGCGTTACGCACTGCCTCTGCACGGGCATATTTCTGACGGCATGCTGCGGCAAAACATCTCCTCTCTGAATGGGGCCTGGCAGCTCCTCAGCCGTCGCGCACGCAGAGAGCATCATGCCTAGGATGGACAGCACTATAATCACTTTTGCATACGGGCTCTCATCAGGTCGCATGCCCAAAATGTACCGACAGAGCCAAAGCTCAAGTGCGAGTTCCCCGTCGCGCTTCCTCATGACAATGTCGTCCGTTCTTGGCATCCTTCTGCCTCCCAGAGCAAAGAGAAATGATAAGTATACGCATTAGGAAGTCGGTATTCCTTATGGCTAGCCTTGATCTGACATAAATCATGCCGCCAGATCGAGTTTTTGTCTTACTTTCTCAAAGATATTTTTTACCATTGGTGCTGGTCCGAGATCCAAAGTTGCC
>Ga0187833_10000839_pt1 | contig 35873 bp, 37 predicted proteins | sample ETNtaG_37_FD_167968 | JGI IMG/M metagenome (GOLD analysis project Ga0187833, IMG submission 167968) | Marine microbial and viral communities from oxygen minimum zone, Eastern Pacific Ocean - ETNP2014_SV_400_PacBio MetaG (Illumina Assembly) | ecosystem: Environmental > Aquatic > Marine > Hypoxic...
CTGGATCGCCTCACCAGGACCAACCTCAACAGTCCCCAAAGACCCATCACCCAGATGCTCACCAACCGTGGAAACCTCCACAGGAGCCGCAGGCGGAGCCGTAGCAGGCGGAGCCGTAGTAGCAGCAGCCGCAGCAGGAGCCGCAGTCGTAGCAGCCGCAGCCGCAGTCGTAGCAGCCGGAGCCGCATCATCAGCCTCATCAGAACCACAAGCCGACGCAACAATGAGCAGGGCTGATAGTACAGCCACTGCCTTGGTGGTAATGAAACGGTTCACGGTTTGTTCCTCCATTGGTTGAGTCGTAGCTTCAGTTGGTTGCATCCGTTCACATCGGTGTTGGCCCGGTGATCACATCTTGGTCGTGTTCAAGCGCGACATTATTCAACGTTCTCGATAACGGTTGCCAGAACACAGGCGCGGCAATCCCATAAGGGTGACTCGCTGTCGTGGGCGACCCACTACTTGATTAACAATAGTTTGCCATGAGCAAACAACTAACATGACCGGCACAGTAGCATGTCGACTGGTTATTGCAATAGGTGAACAGGTGTTGAGGTGTTGCTTGCCCTCTACCAGGGTTCAACCATGTCGAGCGACCATGGATGTCAACGGTTGTGCGGTTTGCTTTGGGGACAGTAGTTCCTGGTGGGCACACATCAAGCTGAGTTGAAGAGTTTACTATTTACTGACTAATATTTGTAACTACATATAGTATCCTTATCGTCGGTGAGTTGGCCGGTCTGGGGCTTAACTCGAGTTGCAAGAAAGGTGAATCGATAATGGCCATCACTGGTTTGCACACGCTGCTCTACTCCACGGAAGTTGAGGCTTTTCGCGCTGTGATGCGCGACGTGTTTGAGTTTCCGCATGTGGCTTTTGACAACGGTTTCATGATCTTCGATTGCCCCAAAGCGACGATGGAACCCCACCCCGGTCCACCAGATTACGACGTCCATCCCGGCGATCGTGTGACTCACGAGGTGGGGTTCGTGTGTGATGATATTGAGGCAACCGTTGAGGAATTGCGGGCCAAGGGAGTCGAATTTCGGGGCGAACCGAAAGACGAGGGCTGGGGCAAGGTAATCGTGATGGTGCTGCCTGGTGGAGTTGAGATGGTTGTATATGAACCGGGTGATGGGTGACATCCTGATGTACGCACCCACCCACGTTTACAGGGCCTATGTCGGCGCCGCGAGGAAGGCGAACTGGCGATGGCCATCACTGGACTGAACACCCTGCTCTACTCCTCGGAGGTCGACGCCCTCTATGCAGTGATGCGCGACGTGTTCGAGCTCCCCCATGAGGAGGACGGAGGTGGCTGGATACATTTCGATTGTCCTCCGACGACGATGGAGCTCCACCCCGGTCCGCCGGATTTTGGTGTCCCCCCCGGTGATCGGGTCACGCAAGCGGTGTCATTGGTGTGTGACGACATCGACGTGACGATCGAGGAATTGCGGGCCAAGGGAGTCGAGTTTCGGGGTGAACCGATTGACGTGGGTTGGGGCAAGGTTATCGTGATGGTGCTACCGGGCGGGGTCGAGATGGTCATGTACGAACCTGGCGCGGAGTGACAAAGGAGGAGGCTCCATGTCCGCACCCGTCCACGCGTACAAGGCTTATATCAAAGCCAGCCTCGACGAGGTTTGGAGAGGCATCACCGACGGCGATCTGACCGCTCAGTACCGTGGACCCGTGCATCCCGATCTCGGCCTTGCTACTTACGGCACCGGGGTCAAGTCCGATTGGAAACCGGGTTCCCCGGTCTTGCACGTCACCCGTGATGGCAGTGTCGTCGCCGACGGTGAGGTGATTGCGATTGACGAACCGAATCGCCTGGAGGTGACGTTCCACGCCCACTGGGATCCCGAGTTGGAGGCCGAGGGCCCGGTACGAGAGGTGTACCTGCTCGAGGACGAGAAGATGGGTCTCACCAAGCTCACTATTGAGTTGTACGACGCCGCCCCTGACAGCAAAAAGTTGGCCGACACCATCGACCACGTCCCCTTCATCATCTCGGGACTGAAGACGCTGCTGGAGACGGGAACTCCACTGAGGGACTGAGATGTTCGGGGACCATTATGGTGGCTAAAGTATCTATAGTAAACTAAAACTGTGACCGATCTGCACTACCGCTGGATCATCGCTCGAAAGGCGAGATGACTATGGCCATCACCGGACTGCACACCCTGCTCTACTCCTCGGAGGTCGACGCCTTCCGTGCGGTGATGCGCGACGCGTTCGAGCTCCCGCACCAGGACGACGGTGGTGGCTGGATGGTCTTCGATTGCCCTCCGGCGACGATGGAGCCCCACCCCGGTCCGCCGGAGATAGATGTCCAACCCGGCGATCGGTCCACCCACCAACTGGGGTTCGTGTGTGACGACATCGATGCGACGATCGAGGAATTGCGGGCCAAGGGAGTCGAGTTCCGGGGCGAACCGACTGACATGGGCTGGGGTGTCGCCATCGTGATGGTGCTACCGGGCGGAGTCGAGATGGTCTTGGAAGAACCCCGCGACTAGACCGTCATCTGAGCACGATCATTGCCTAGCCGAGGTCACGTCGACGAGTTGATCGCCGACACCGGGCGTTGGATCGAGTTGGTCAGAACCCCCAGGTGCTGACCATCGCCACCATGGCCACCACGATGACGGCCATATCGACGAGCGAGGCGATCGCCAGCTTCTGTTCGATCGACGCCGCAGTCCGCTTGTCGTCGGCATCGTAGGCGGCGGCCACCTTGCGACTCTGGCGCGCGATGTAGAACTCGCCCAGCACCGCTCCGGCAAGGATGGCGATCAACCCGATCAACACGAATGTGTCAGACATCTCGTAGGGCGAGCCGTCGACCGCTGTCACGAGCAGCACACCGGTGATCAGGACGATCAGGTACGCCGGCATGTAGAGGTAACGCTTGAACCCCACGACGGTGTGGTGCCAGTGGTCTGAAGCGATCACCCGTGCCGCCGGGTTGATCTGCGGGTTGACAATGAACCCCATCACGTTGGTGCCGATCCATACGCCGGCGCCCAGGATGTGGATGGTCAAGAGGGTGTCACGCATCGGAAGCGCCTTTCGTGGCCCGACGGATCAGCGCGGACTAGGCGAAAACCCTAGCACGAGACTATTTAATATATACTCACAATTATTCGTTAACAATACATAGAGTCCATCATCGCCAACCTCGTTGGTAACACGGCTCGACTCGAAGGAGGGGTCCCTATGTCCGCACCCACCCAGGTGTACAGGGCCTACATCTGCGCCGCCAAAAAGGCGAGGTGGTTGTGGCTATCACTGGACTAGACACCCTGCACTGTTTTGCAGCCATTTGACGTGTGTTTTCTCATTACCAAAAATGATTAGTGTGTTAGAGTAATACTCATGGTGCTGACGGGCTAGATCCGTTGAGCAGGGAAAGGCCCGTCCGATGCGTGACACCCTCTTGACCATCCACATTCTGGCCGCGTGCATCTGGCTCGGAGCCAACGTAGTTGGGTTTGTGGTCAACCCGCAGATCAACCCGGCGGCACGGGTGATCGCTTCAGACCACTGGCACCACACCGTCGTGGGGTTCAAGCAGCGCTACATCTACACGCCAAGCCAACTGATTGTGTTGATCAGCGGAGTAGTGCTTGTGATTGGGGTCGACGGCTCACCCTACGAGATGTCTGACACATTCGTGTTGATCGGATTTCTCGCCATCTTCGTGGCAGTGCTGAGCGGAATCTACTTCGCGCACCAGGGCCGCAAGGTGGCCGCCGCCTACGATGCCGACGACGTCCGGACGGCAGCGTCGATCGAACAGAAAATCGCTAGGTGGTCACTTGTTGACACAGCCGTCATCGTCATGACCATGGGGGTGATGGTCAGCAAGTTGGGAGCGTTTTGACCGACGCGAAGCGCTCAGTTTTGGTATTGGACTTGTGGTCATGATCGTCACGCATCCTGAGGATATGGCACGATGATCGGTTACTCGGCTCGTTCAGGCCAGCAACTCACGAATGTAGCGGACCACTGCCTCAAGCTCGCTCTCATTGAGATCTCCCGAGAAGCTAGGCATGCGACCAGTGCCGTTGAGGATCAGTTGTGTTTGATCGGCTGAATTCGGAAACGCCTCTATGATCTGGCCGTCGTTCAGCTTGACACCGCGACTGGTGCCACCACCGTCATCACCATGACAGCTGGCACAGTTCTGCAACCAGACTTCGCGGCCCAGCGTGAGGACTGGGTCGGGTTTACCGTCGATGCCGGTAGATGGCTCTGGGGCACTGGAGGAGCATGCAACGACGAACGGCACTACCGCGATTAGCAACCATGGAGAGCGGTTCACTTGGTACTCCGATTAAAGCGGAGACGACTTCGCCGGCTTAATGATCGCGAAGGTGGCACCGGCGGGATCAGTCGCAACAGCCATCCGGCCGGGTGGGATATCGAAGGGGTTGAGCACGATTGAACCTCCGAGCTCAGTGACCCTGGCGCAACTCGCGTCGCAGTCAGCTACAGCGAAATAGGTTTCCCAGTGCGGTGTGACACCTTCCATCGGCGGGGGAGCGATGGCCGCGACACTCTCCTCACCGACCCTCAGGAAGTGCACGTTGCCCAGACCAGGCATCTCGTGGCACTCCTGGTTCATGCCCACCACCTTGACAAAGAACTCTGCTGCTGTCGCCTGGTCGAGGGTAACGAGGTCGACCCAGTTAAACGAACCTGGTTCACCAACGATCTCGGCACCGATCCCCTCACCGGCCTGCCAGAAACAGATGACCGCACCGGTCGGGTCGGTAGCGACCGCCATCCGGTGAATGTTCTTCACGTCAAAAGCCGGGACCATGACCGATCCACCGTTCACCTCAACTTTGCGCATCGTCGCTTCAATGTCGTCGACAGCCATGTGGACATTCCACACCGGTGGTAAGCCCATTTTGACTTGTTCTTGATGTTGGAGCATCAAACCAGCAGCAGTGTGGCCTTGGAGGCTCGCTACATGGTAGTAACCATCGTCGATGTGGAACTCGTCACTTAGGGGGTCGATGCGCTCATGCTGCTCCCACTCCCAGCCGAAAAGTGTGGAATAAAAAGCCTTGGAGCCCTCGATGTCTGTCGTCGAGAGATCGACCCAACATGGGGTCCCTTCGGCGTATGACTCACGAATTGGCACCACTCACTCCAAGTTTTGGGGATTTAGTTACTATATATTGTTGGATTATACTAAGTGTATAGCTTGACATTGTCAATCAAGGTGCAGTGGCGGTTGCCAAGCAAGTCGTGAACCCAACAGACTCAAGCTCTGTTCGAGCCTGGACAGAAACGGAAACCTATGACCAACAACGTCAGGACCTACGAGTCGCTCGCAGGGGACGGCCTTTGGCGGTTCGATTGTCCTACCGAGGCCGATTATCACAAGGCGTGGAAGCAGTACGCGTTGCCCAGAGAGCCCAATCTGTTGGAGATGGCACTTGTCGGAGGCAGCATCGCTGATCGACTGGCTTGGGTCTTTGTGTCTGGCTACCAGGCGGCCTGTCGCCATGCCTTCTCCTCGGCCCACCTGCGATCGTGGGTGTCCCATGCGGCATCAGAGGATCCGAAGGGAAAGCTGCCTGGCGTCACCCTTAGTGGTTTACCCTCGGAGGGTACGCTTTCGGGTTACAAGGTATGGATCGCTGCGGCCAACACTATTGAGCAAGTGTTGGTGAAGGTCGGTTCAGGAAGCAGATTTGATTACCTGCTGGTTGACTGCGACCGTCCCGGCATCTCGATTGATCTCTTTGAGCGAGACTTCTTGTCCAGTTTGAGTCAGGGACGAATAAGATTTGTCAACACACCGGTGAGCGGAGCTGACTTCGTTGACACCTATGACCTAGGTGTTCTCAAGCGGGTTGAGGCCCTGTACGTGTACGCGGCCTTTTGTGGGTTTGTGCTGGCTGGGACCACCGATGGTGATCTCGTTTCTCGTGGCAGAGCGTGTCTCAATGATGTCCAGGTCGCACTCGCCTCAATCGAGGACGGCGATCTTGAGCATGTCAGCTCCAGAGAGGCCGATGCCCGCGCTCAGGGTTTACTCGCTCGCTTGCAGGGCAATCGGCTTCGGGCTGCCGGCGACTGGGAGGCCGACCGTAAGATCGTCGCTATGTACTCCGATCTAGTCGACGTTCATATCCCCCACGGAGCCTGACACAGCCATATCAAATAGCGCGCCTTCTACTGGCACACTCTGGTCGAACTGTCACCGATGACAAAGGGTGATTATTGTTTGCCAACTTTGATTGGTATGGACTATCCTCTTGAGGGTGGTGGATTTGCTTATCGACCGTGTGATCAGGCCAGTCGCGTGTCCGCGTTCTAGCATCGCCGACTGCTGATGCGCCGAACTGCTTTGGCTGCAAGACCTGGTTGGGAAATTATCGATTCAAGAGAGGTCACGCCATGACGACGGAGAGCAACTTTAAGGACTATCGGTGGGCATCGAATCCTCCACTGAAGAAAGCGCTGAGCAAGGGTCCTTACATGTTCGGTCTGCTCGCGGTGCCGTTTATCGAAAAGTACGGTGCCGAGTGCAAGGAATACATCCATGACTTCATCTATGAGATGGCGATCGATTCGGGGAAGAAGCGAGCTGAGAAAACGGTAGCAGCAGGTGGAGACATCGATGATCTGCTCGGTTGGGAGCGACGCGGAATCGAAGACTTTGGTGCAGAAGGGATGAACAGCCCCGGTTTCGATGACCCCGCTCGAGAGTGGAAGGTGAAGACGAAGCCTCTCACTGTCGTAAACCTGAGCAAGTGTGAAGGCTGTGAGACCGACACCGTTGGTGCATGGAAAGAGCTGGGTTATGACGCTGACACAATCAGGATGCTTTCGCAGATCTTTTGTTGGCCTTGGGATGAGGGTGCACGCAAGGGCTTCAACCCGAGGATCAAGTTCTCGTTCAACAAGCTTGAACCTGAAGGCGATGAGTACTGCGAGTTTGTTACCGAGATTACGGACGAGTCGAGCTACGAGAGCACCTACCACGAGCGAGGGAATTAGCGAGAACTAATACGTCCGCAAAAGCACATTAATGACTGAACCTATATTCCCGAATTTTGGAATTGAATGGAAGATTCATGAGCGAGACGAGTGAAGTGAGCGAGGGCATTAATACGAGCCCTCTGACGAGAGGAGATCGGAAAGGTAGAGAAGCCCCATGGATGTTCGCCGTTGTTGCTCTGCCGCTGATTGAGAAGTATGGAGATGAGGCAAAAGAGCTGATCTACGACATTAGGTACCGAGAAGGACACAAGCTAGGTGAAGAGCTAGGAAGTTTGGCAACGTGCCGTAACGATCTCCGCGAGTTTCACCGATTGCTGATCGAGGAGATGAACAAGGACTTCCAGTTCACTGTCAGTTATGACGACCCCAACCGGGATTGGCAAGTGGAGACTGCGAGTGAGTGCAGTTACACAAATCGCCTCTCTGGTGGTTGCGAGATGGATATCCCGAATGTCTGGATAGAAATGGGTTTGGACAATGAGACGATCTCGATGCTGGGGAACCTCCACTGTCGACCGTATAACCTCGGGTTGCGGAAGGGGTTTAACCCGAACATCGACTTCCGGTTTGAGAAATTCCTACCGGACGGAGACGATTACTGTGAACCGGTCTCCGAAGTCGTTGAGACCGCTGTGGCGTCTCCACGGCCGAAATGACACCATCACACATCAAGACCACTGACGCTAATGCTGAGTGGGGGACGCCTCGTAAGGGTCTCTGGATGTTTCCTGGAGTGCCGGCAGGGATGCTCGTTGATGCCGTTGTTGCGGCAGAAGAGCTTGGGCTTGATGAAGTTTGGATTGCAGATGAGGGAGCGGCTCGCGACCCACTCTCGGTACTTGCATCGGCGGCTGATCGCACGACACGCATCCGACTTGCCGTCGGGATAACCAGCCCGTTACTGCGTCATCCGGGGGCGATTGCTGCCACCGTAGCCACGCTCGATGAACTCAGTGGTGGGCGAGCAGTGTTGGGCCTCGGAATCGGTGGCCAGCTTGCGTTGGAACCCTTCGGATTGGAGAACTCTGATCGCCCTATCGGCGTCATGAAGAGCGCGATCGAGACTGCTCGAGCGGTGTTCGCGGTCGAGCAAACTGAGAATTATGATCCTCCAAGACACGCTTTCGGTCCTCGGTCAGTGCCGATCTGGGTAGGTACCCAGGGCCGGCAAATGTCTCAACTAGCGGCACGCAGCGCGGATGGGATTCTGTTGTCCGGGTGCACTCCCAAACAACAGGCTGAGATCGTTGAGCGTGTTCGGTCTCTCGGAGAGATCGAGATAGCGCTACACCAGTCTGCCAGTGCCAATGGCCCAGCACGATCAGCGATACCGGCGAGCTTTCGCTATCAGCCAAACGGCTCGGAGGAAGCAGCGCGCGACCGGGCCGTGGGCGAGAATTACTCGGTATTGTCATGGGATGGTGCTGCCGAGCGCTTGGTCGAGCAGGCAGCCTTGCACCGGCCCGATGCGATCGGCATCAGCCTCGTCGACATGAATCACGATCGTGATGCGGACGCGGTCTCACTTGTCGAACAGGCAGCTCAAGTATTGACTGGATTGTGAACACGACTAAGGGCTATTGGGAGGATGCCTGATGCCTGATGCAGATGTGATCATTGTCGGGGGTGGGCACAACGGGCTGATTTGTGGGGCTTATCTAGCCCGATCTGGTGTCGACGCGTTGGTCTTGGAGTCGCGATCGACGGTAGGCGGATGCTCATCCACGGTGTCGGATCTCGGTACTCGCTTCAACATCTGCAGCTGTGAGCATTCGATGATTAGATCGATGGATGTAATCGATGAACTCGATCTTGTCGGCCACGGCTTGCACTATCTGGAAGCCGATGCTGTCAACATCAACGTGTTTCATGACGGTTCAGAGCCATGGGTTCAGTTCCACGACGTCGAGCGGACGATCGACAGCTTGGCGGCCACCTATCCCGACCAAGTTGCCGGTTATCGTCGATACCTGGCTGACGCCATGCCGGTTGCGGAGTTGGCGCTTGAGATCGCCCGAACCCCGCCGGCGACGTACCGATTTGCTGGTGTCGTAGCGAAGCGGGCACGAGCGGCAACCAGGCTATTGAGCTGGTCCAATCACAGCTGCAATGACATCATGGACAAGTATTTCGATGACTGGCATGTGACGATGCCGTCTATCTCCCATGCTCCAACGGCGTGGGGCCTTCCACCCGACATGCCGGGCACAGGGTTGGCGGCTCTAAATTTCGTGACAGCGCACCTGATCAAAGGTGGACGGCCGCGCGGTGGTAGTGGAGCACTGGGCGATGCGGTGAGGTCTTGTTTTGAGGCAGCGGGTGGTCGAATCCGATGTGATAGCAGGGTCGATCACCTGATTATTAGCGACGGTAGCGTCACAGGGGTGAGGCTCGAAGACGGGACCGAGTTGATCTCCGACGCGGTTGTAACATCTTGTGATCCGCACCACCTGTTCGTGGACTGGATTGATGATCCACCTCCAGTAGCGCGAAAGATGATTAAGCGTTGGAGTGAGCGGTTTGTCGACGAAGGCTCAGCCTCGAAGCTTGATGCAGTGTTGACCGGTCTACCGCGCTACAAGGGCGCTGACTGTTTGGAAGCTCACCATCCCGGCCTCAATCTCCACAATCCCGGCATGATCGTCTCCCTCACGCCTGAGCAGTTGGCAGATTCCAATCGACGCCGTGAAGAGAACCGGGTTTCCGAATTGCCTACGCTTGCGATGAACTACCCGTCGGTACTAGATCCCGAAATGAGCCCAGGCGACGGCCGCCACGTGTTGAGTCTGGAAGTCTTCTTTACTCCGTACTCGCTCCAGGGGGGTTGGCCCGGTTCGAAAGAACCGGAGCGGTGGCTCGAGATCTGGGCTGGGCTCATGGAGCCCGGTGCGCTTGACCTCATCGAGTCGTACCGAGCGATGACACCCGACAGGTGGGAGAACGAGTTCTCCCTGCACCTTGGTGCCACCACTCATTACAGCGGTACGCCGTTGGCGTCCTTTCTCGGTAGTCCGCGCGAGACGACCCGTTATCGTACGCCAATTGCCGGTTTGTATCTTTCGGGTGCAGGGACCTTTCCAGGCTCCGGGATTATCGGCGCAGCAGGTCGCAACACCGCCGAAATCGTGGCCCGGGACTTGAATGGTCCGATCGGACGCCGGGTCAAGTCTTTACGGCGGCACCGAGCCAGGCTCAGCAAATGACAGGTGCTGTTTGTCCGAGTTAAGTGGACTGATGGACTTTGGTTTGCTGATCACATGAGGCGACTAGCTTGCCTAGATGGTAGACGCGGCGAGACATCGGAGCATTGGCTATCGCCTCACGGGGTGACGCCGCATCGATCACCAACAGATCGGCTGGTGAGCCCGGGGTAACGGTGACCCGCTGGAGACCGAGGCCCTCGCGGGCATTGTTGCTGACCATTTCGTATGCAACGTCCGGTAGTTGATGGCCGGCCATCACCATTAGGGCAGCGGTCTCGAGTGGGTCGCTACGCCCCACCAGGTTGTAGATGTCTTGAACATTGTCAGCGCCTGCAGCGACGAGTACGCCTGCCTCCTGGAGTGTCCTGATCGCTGTTAGGCCCCGAGGTATGGCGGTTTGTTGATTGCGCCCCTGGAGGAACAGATTGGTCTGGGGTAGGGGAAACACGGCCATGTTCGCGGCGGCGATCTCAGCAGCGATCTTGGCTTGAAGTGCGGGAACTTGCATGCCGAGGCTGACACAGTGGCTGGCAGCGACCTGGTGCATGAATCCGGCATCTTGCACTTGGCGGGTGAAGTCTCGAATGAACAGGATCGAGGGATCAAGCGTTTCATCGATGTGGAGGTCGAGGCCGATTCCTGCATCCGTGGCAGCCTCAACGGTTTGTTGGATGAGTTTGGCCGGGTCCCGATCGAAGTTGGGAGCTCCACCGACCAGGTCGATTCCTGCCTCGAGCGCCTTCGACAGTGCGGCTCGGTTGTCGGCACCCTCATGGCCCGTGAGAGGTGAGTAAGTGAGACCGACTAGTTGGATGTCGATGAGGCCTTCAAAGTGCGACCGAGCTTCTTGGATAGCTAAAACGTGTCCGGCACCGACCTCGGCGCCCACATTGACGTGACTTCGTAGTGCGGTGACCCCATGCACCATCAGAAGCTCGATCGCCTTGATCGCCCTCGCCACCATTCCCTCTTTGGTGAACTTGCCTGCCTGAGCAGCAGCTGTCCATGCCTCGTGGCCACCGTCGAGGTCGCCGCTGGGGTTTGGCACCATCTCGGCGGTCAGCACTTTGTCGAGATGAGCATGGGGTTCGGCGAGCGCTGGTAGCACGAGCCAGCCGTTCAAGTCGTGACCCTTTGGTGTGATGTTGGATTGTGGCGCCGTTACGTCGTGGACGGCACTGATCAGCCCATCAGTGATCTCGATGTCGACTCGGCGACCTTCGGGTAACCGCCCATTGTGTAGTAACAGATCCAACTCAGCTCACCGATTCAGGTTGATTGATTGTCAAGAAGTCGGCGACTACTACAACACGTGGAGTATCGCTGTGCAGTGAAGATTTCAACACACCTATACACTAGTACATACCAAATAATATTAATATGTGACAAACACACGTCTGACTCGTCGGGTTGGCCGACCAGGGTATAAAACGAGATGGCACATGGTTGAATACGCAATCAAGACACCCTCGCACCACGGTACCTGGCAGCAGTTCCTTGAGCTTTGGCAGACGATCGACGACTGCGAGGTCTATTCCCAAGCCTGGAACTTTGACCACTTCTACGCATTTGGAAGTGATTTGTACCCCGTGGCAGATGATCAGCCGGGACCATGTCTTGAGAGTTGGACCATGCTCGCAGCTCTCGCCCAAGCGACGTGTCGGATTCGGATTGGCAGCATGGTGAATGCCATGCACCATCGCCACCCTGCGGTAACTGCCAATATGGCTACCACACTCGACATCATCTCTGGTGGTCGACTCGATTTGGGTCTTGGTGCCGGCTGGAATGTCGAAGAGTCCGAGGCATATGGCATCGATTTGGGCTCGGTCAAACAGCGACTCGACCGATTTGAGGAAGGTGTTGAGGTGATCGTCCGACTCCTAAGTCAACACACCACCGACTTCACCGGTGATTATTATCGGGTCACCGATGCACATTGCGAACCCAAAGCCATTCAGCGTCCCCATCCGCCCTTGCTGATTGGAGGAGGCGGCAAGACGCGGACCCTCCCGATCGTCGCCAAATGGGCACAGAAGTGGGATGGTGGGTTTCGTTCGGTCACCGAGTGGCAGGATACCAACGAAGTGTTGGTTGAGTGCTGTGAGGAGGTAGGTCGTGACCCGTTGGATATCCAACGAACCATCCACCTCCCGTGGGATCCCGGAGTCGATCTCTCGATGCTTGCCGACAGGGCCGCAGAGTTGGCTGCCGCTGGAATTGACCAGGTGATTTTCAATATGCAGCGAACATACGCGCCGGCCGATGTTGAGGCCCTCGGGGCGGTGCTCGCAGAGCGATGATCGGATTCATGTTTACAGGAGGTTAAGTGGACCGGGTGCTACGCGACGGCCGCCTGTCGGATGATCGCCGAGTCGACATCGAGATCACTGATGGGCTGATCAGTCGTGTCGTCACCTCAGGAGAGTCACCGCCGGACACTTTGGTGGATGACCTCAACGGCTGGCTCGTCTTGCCGGCGTTGGCAGAACCCCACGCTCATCTGGATAGTGCTCTCACAGCCGAGTTTGCCCCCAACCACCGCGGAGATTTGCAGGGAGCGTTTGATGCTGGAGACGAAGCATTCGCGGCAGGCAATATCACCCACGAAGGCATGGTGGCTAGAGCAGTTAATGCAATCGAACTCCTGATGGTGCACGGTGTCACAGCGGTTCGCAGTCACGTAGCGGTAGGAGGTCGCTTCGGCGTCCGGCATGTGGTGGCGTTACAGGAGGCTAGGTCCCATTTTGAAGGACTCATCGACATCGAGCTAGTCGCTATCACGCTGTCACCGATGACCGGCACGGCGGGAGCCGAAAACCGAGCAGCATTGCTTGAAGCAATTGAACTCGGTGTCGACCGGGTCGGCGGTTGCCCGCATCTTGACCCGGATGGAGCGGGACTCATTGAGAACGCCATCAAGGTTGCAGCCGATGCCGGTATCGGAATCGACTTGCACGTCGACGAAACTCTCGACCCCTCTGTGTTTACTTTGAGAGAATTGGCCCACCAAGTGCAAGGCAGTGGATTTGAACACCCGGTAACGGCCAGTCACTGTGTCAGCCTCGGGATGCAGGCACCTCAGGTACAAGTTGAGGTCGCCCGCGAAGTTGCTTCAGCCGGAATAAATGTCATCACCCTGCCCCAGACCAATCTGTTCCTCCAGGGGCGCAATCATCAAACCGCCATACCTCGGGGCCTAACAGCGATCAGGACACTCCAGGAAGCAGGCGTACTCGTCGCTGCAGGCGCTGACAATGTTCAAGATCCGTTCAATCCCGTCGGGCGTAGCGACCCACTCGAGACCGCTGCCCTAATGGTGATGGCCGGCCATCAACTACCAGATGTTGCATACGAAATGGTTAGCAACGACGCCCGTGAGTGCATTGGCCTGTTCCGAGTAGATGTGGCAGTCGGTGCTCCAGCTGACCTGCTGGTGATTGATGCCACATCAATCCGACACGCCATGGCCGATGCGCCGCTATCACGTCGCGTCTATCACAATGGCCTTTTAGTTGCATCAGCCAATCAGCAGACAGCGGTCCATCGAACCGAGTGAACTCAAGACTCCTGTTAGCTACAGTTGGGGTGGTGTCATCATTGAGATGAATGTGGAGGTGTCTTCACTCGGGTTCGAGATCTCGTCAAGTCGACTGCTCTCGATATGAATTGAGTCCCCCTCGCTAAGTACGAAAGTCTCATCGTCGGTGAGGGTGACTCGGATGGTGCCGGAAAGTACGAAGTACCACTCTTCGCGCGCCCGCTCCAGTCTGACTGCCTTCGTGGCCTCTCCGGGAGCCATCGTGCGATGGAACGGAAGTATCTGCCAGTCTCGGTATGGGGTCAGCAAAACGACCTCAACACCGGTGTCCATCCACTTTACGACCGTCCGCTCGTTAGCGCGCATTACGGGATTACCGAGGGACGTACTCAGGAGATGGAACACCGGGATCCGTAACGCTTCGGCCAGGCGACCAAGTGATTTCAGCGATGGCGATACCAGGTCGTTTTCGATTTGCGATAGATAACCGCTAGTCAGGTCTGCTTCCTCGGCCAGTTCGCGTAGCGTCATTTCGAGTTCGTTACGTCGTTTACGCAACGCGGATCCCACGCTCATTGCAGTGTGTCTCCTCAACTCTTTGTCGGGAATATGCAGACTCTGTGTCCCGCAATCTAACGGCAAACGACGATTGTCTAAACAATTGAACAATCGACTCACATTGGTTCGGTAGTCAATCAGTGGAGGTCATCCGTGTGGCGCTCCTCTACTGCGTTTGAGAAGCAATCCGTTGCCCGCGTGGCTCGAGAGTCGGTTTGCTGGTGAGCGACGCGTCCTGTGAGGTGATGAAATTGATGGCGATGTAAGGCGCTTCCGACCGGTCGAAGTTCGGTATCAAAAAGAGGGAGGTGTTACCGCTACGACCATCACGAGTGGTTCGTCGGTAACGGACATGATCGAAACCAGAGCCATCCCATCGCATGTGACGCTGTCGCCCGCATTGAGAGTGTAGTTCTTATCACCAAACTCGATATTCATCGTTCCGGTTATGACATGCAGGCATTCTTCGGTCGGGGTTGAGAGCCGTCGCACGAGATTGACATGAGGTGTTTCGACGCGAACGATGAACATCTCGATTGCCCGCGCTGTCCCTGATGACAGCAGTTCGTAAACGACGGGTGCTTCAGGAAGTTGGATTGTGACACGCTCACCGGACCGAACAACCGGGTGCCCAACATCAAGCTCTACGAGAAGCTGAAAGACCGGCACCTCGAATACCCGGGCTAGTTGACGAAGTGATGCAAGTGATGGACTGCAGAGTCCTCGTTCGACTTGGCTGAGGAAGCTCGCGGTGACTTCAACTTCGCTCGCTAGAGCTCGTAGTGATAAGCCCCGCGCCTTGCGAAGCGAGTGAAGCTGCTGTCCCAGTACCACCGTTGCCTGGTCATCACTAGTGTTGCTCATCTTCGATCCCCTCCGGACAGTGATGGCTCTCCTAGGGCTGGGGATCGGTCGGGTGTATGACACTGTCCGCCACCTTGAGTTTTGGGCCATTCGCGATTACGGATCATCACACCTGGTCGTGCACCAGTCGGTTCTCCATCGCGGACCACGAGTTCGCCATTGACGATTACATGTTGGATGCCTGATGGTGGGCCACCAAGATTGCCCAGGCCATCACGATCCATGATCGCTGGCAGCGAGAAGACCACTAGGTCTGCAGCACTCCCGGGAGCGAGTTCGCCTCTTCCACGTAGTCCGAAGGTTCGAGCCGCGAGCCCGGTCATCCGATGGATCGCCTCCTCGACTGAGATGATTCTGGCGTCGCGTGCATATCGGCCGATGACCCGAGCAAAGGTGCCGTACAGTCGTGGGTGGCTTATGCCATACGCGTTGGGTAGACCGTCAGATCCGATCATCGTGTGTGGGTCGGATAACACTGAGATGACGTCTGCCTCAGACATGGATCGCAAGATCACCGTTGTTTCCGGGCTCTCCGCGGAGAGCCTGACAGCGGCGTCAACCGGTTCCAGTTTCCAGAGTTTGCCGAGTTGTTCAAGCGAAAGTCCGCAGAGAGTCTGATCACCCGTTAAGCACACGTCGATATTGCTTGGATTGAAGCCACCCACACCCTCAGGATCGGAGAGTACGGCCTCGAGGTGGGTGCTGCTCGCGGTGTAGGGGTATTGGTCACAGTTCACCTCAAGGCCCTCATGGCGTGCCATCTCAAGCTTCTTCAGACTGTCTAGAACTAGACCGTGGTTGTTCACTCCAGCAGCTTTGTGGTGAGAAACCTGAAGTCTGACACCAGTGTCCCTGGCCAAGTCGAGGATCTCATCGATGGAGTTGAGGAGCCCTGCTCCTTCGTCGCGCAGGTGCACAGCCAATATGAGACCTCTATCAGCGATTGTGCGGGCGACACCTAGGAGTTCGTTCCTAGCGGCGGACCGCCCCGGTTCGTAGAAAAGCCCGAAGGATGCCCCGCTAGCCCCGGCGTCTAGAGCTGCCTCCAGTTGGTCTTGAATCTCTGCGCGTTGGCGGGGAAGAGCGGCGCCGGTACCGCCGTTCATCACACCGGCGCGCAATGTTCCGTGTCCGACGAGAGTGACCACGTTCAGTGCTGGCGGGTTTTGCTCGAGCCAGTTGATGTAGGACCGGTAGTCTGCCCAGCGCGGCATATCCGCATCTGGATATTGAGCCTTCCAAATGTTCTGGGCTGCTTGGTGCGGGGCCGGACCTTCACCACAGTTCCCAATGATGCTCGTGGTCACTCCGCCGAGCACTTTGAAGCCCATATCGGGGTCGGCCGCTAGCGCGAAGTCATCGTGAGTATGAACGTCAATGAAGCCGGGGGCCACGCTCATGTCGTGACACTCAAGGCTCGTGGCAGCGGAGCCGACATCGTCGCCAATCTTGACGATCCTGTCGTCACTGATCGCAATGTCAGCTCTTGACGGTTCAGCGCCCGTGCCGTCGTAGACGGTCGTTCCCTTAATGACAATTTCGTTCAACGGACACCCAATTCGTATTACCAGCCCATGGCTGCAGCCATGGCGCCGCAGTGATCCGGGGTCACGGTGTCGTGAATGAGCACTATCGGTCCTCTAGATCAGTCATCGGACTCCCATCGCCTCCACGGGTGTGTGAGATGACCTCAGCCATGATCGAAACGGCTATTTCCTCAGGGGTTTCTGCGTTAAGTTCCAATCCGATTGGGGCATGAAGACGCGCGAGGTCGTCGGAGTTCACTCCGAGTTCGATCAGGCGTTCTCTCGTGGTGCGGCACCGGCGAAGGCTGCCCATAACGCCGACAAAGCGAGCTTTGGTGGCGAGTAGTTTAGGGATAGCTGCTAGGTCAACTTCGAGGTTCCGGGAGACGACGATGATCGAGGCATCTGCCCTTATGACAACCGAGTCGATTAGAGATTCGATCGGCCCGGCGATGAAGGTCTTTGCTTTGCTCGCGGCCTCGGCAATCCGGTCATCATCGCGGTCATCGGTCGCAAGCACCTCAAAGCCCAGCCAATGACCTAGGTCCACGACGGCAGCACCAATGTGTCCGCACCCCACCACGATGAGTTGAGGTGCTGGTAGGTGCGGCTCGATGTACACATCAACCGATCCGCCGCAGACTCCTGGGTCGCCGTTGCCAGGGTCGAGCAGGTCGTAGGTGACGACACGGGGTTGTTGATCACTTAGAGCAGCGAGGGATTCGTTGATGACCCGCGACTCCAGTTCGCCACCGCCGACGGTACCGAACTGTGCCCCATCGGCGTAGACGAGCATCTTGGCACCGGCGTGGCGTGGGACCGAATGTGACGTGTTAATCACGGTGGCTAGAGCTAACACAGTCCCCTGGTGTTCAGCTTCCGTCAGTCTGTCGAGCAGCGCTGTCCAGTTCACCTTGTTACCTCGTTACCCGTCCACAGCTTGCGAGCGCTCGCTTGGACACGATCCCGTGCCTGCTCGAGATCGACATGGAGGAGCCGGCGATCTCGGACGCACCAGGTTCCATCGACCATGACATCAGTGACGTCATGGGCGCTTCGCCAGAGGACTATCTGATCGAGCAGGTTGTCAACCGTTGCGGGCGTAGCCATGTCTGTGTCGATGATTTGAATGTCGGCAAGGTTTCCGATATTCAGTGTGCCTAGATCCTCGAGTCCGAGTGCTAGTGCTCCACCTCGCGTAGCTAGGTCGAAGACGGTGGCGGCTGGCATGATATGGCTTGACTGCAGATTGGCACGGTGGATCAGACTTGCTCCACGGATGACCTCGAAAAAGTCATCGGTGAAACCATCAGTACCCAGACCGATGGTGACCCCGCGCTCCAACAAGGCTGGGATCGGGGCAATCCCAGCACCGAACTCGCCATTCGACAGTGGCATGTGGGTCACTGAGATGTTTCTTTCAGCGATCAGGTCAAGTTCTCGCTCTGTCATCACGACACACTGTGAGGCCATTAGACCACTGTCGGCGATTCCAAGCGAGTCGTAGTGTTCGATTGTCGAGGTGCCGAAGTCGGCCTGTGCGCGTTGAGGCTCGTAACTGCCCTCGTTGCAGTGGAAGTGTGATGGGACGCCGAATGAAACTGCTGCATTGACGGCCTCTCGGATGAAGTCCCCCGAGCAGGAGTAACTTGTGTGCCAACACATCACGCCTGAGGCACGATCCATGGGATGATCGGCTAGTTCCTGAAGGAAGTCGATGTTCTCTTTCAGCCCGATACGTGCGTTCTCGGCGCTTACCCGTTCGGTCGCCTCAAAGGACAGTGCCATTCGGATTCCCGTAGATGTGCCTGCTTGTAAGGTGGGGCCGAGCAGCCCTGGAATGGCAGTTGGCGCCTCGATGACGTCGTACAACGTGGTCACTCCGCTCAGCAGAGCCTGGGCACAGCCGTGGTAGTTGGCGCCCATCACCATCTCGGGTGTGAGTCGATCCTCTACTTCAGGCCACCACACAGTTGCTAGGAACTCTCCGAAGTTGCCGTTGCTTGGCGACAGTTCCATTCCGCGAACCAAGATGTTGTAGGTGTGGGCGTGTGAGTTGACAAAGCCCGGTGCAATCGCAGCTGTCCCGAAGTCGTGCAGTGGCTCATCAGGAAAGGCGGCGGTGAGCATGTCGGTCGGTCCGATGTCGGTGATTCGGTTGCCGACGACGCGCACCGAAGCCTGGTTCAACGGGTGATCGTGAGCATTGAGGATCACCCACTCTGCCGACAACAGTTGGCCGGCGGACGGGTTCATGCCGATGTCTCGTTCAGAGCTCTCCAGACTCGCTCGGGCGTAAATGGAAGCTGGAACATCCTGACACCGGTGGCATTGAGCAGCGCTGCTCGGACAGCCGGTGCGATGCTATCCATACCGATTTCGGCAACCGCCTTAGCACCGAAGGGGCCACTAGCTTCCATCGTTTGAATTAGGAAGATCTCAATCTCTGGCATTTCATCAGCGTGATAGACGCGGTAAGGACCGAACTCGGGATTTAGGCACCTACCGTCGTCGTCGTAGACCATTTCTTCGCAGATCGCGTAGCCGAGTGACTGCATCACAGCCCCTTCACACTGGCCCGATGCGTTGATCGGATTTATCGCCACTCCACAGTCAACTGCCATCACGATCTTCTTGGCCGTGACTTGGCCCGTCTCAACATCTACTTCGACCTCGACAAACTGAGCTGCCCAGGGAGTTGGTGATTCCGGTGATACATATGACGCTTGCCCCATTATCTGGTGCTGCTCGTCTTCATGCAGTGAATTGAGTGCAACCTCCTCGATCGAGACATGCCGGCCATCGGTCGTCCACGCTTGACAATCGTGCAACTCGATGGTGTCGGGAAATTCAATCTCGAGCATTTTGGCTGCCCGTTCCTTGATTTGCGTCCGCACCTTCTCAGCGGCCAACTTGGTTGCCGTGCCGGAGATGTACGTGGTGCTTGAGGCGTAGGCACCGACATCGAACGGTGTCATGTCGGTATCTGATGAGTACACCAAGATGTTCTCGATGGAGACTCCGAGGACCTCAGCGGCAATTTGAGCCAGGACGGTGTCAGACCCAGTTCCAAGATCAGTTGCACCGACATGCACGTTGAATGAGCCGTCGTCATTAATCTTGATCGAACAACTGCCCATGTCCAAGCCGGGAATAGCGGTTCCATGCATGCACATACCGAACCCGATACCCCGCCGGATATTTGGTTGGTCCGGGGGATTGGTCCAACTCTCATCGTTGCGACGATGCCAACCAATGGCACGTTGGCCCTGGGCGACACATTCTTCAAGCCCCGATGAGGTGACAACCGGAACTTCTGCCATCTCAGCGTCGCCTTCACCGAGCAGTGGTGCAATCTCGATGGGGTCACCGACCCTGAGCCAATGTTGGCGCTTGAAATCGAGCGGATCCATACCACGGTCGGAAGCGATGTCTTCCATATGAGATTCCAACGCGAAGAGCGCTTGGGGTGTCCCGTAGCCTCGATAGGCACCCGGGACAGGAAGATTTGTATATACGACATCACAGTCGAACTTCTTGCTTGGAACAGCGTACGACGAGAGGCCACGCATGCCAGTGACAGTTAAGACAGTAAGCCCGTGGGTTCCATACGCGCCGGTATTGCCGATCGCCCGTAGTTCTTGAGCGACAAGCGAGCCGTCGTCGTTGACCCCCGTGCGGTAGCGAACCGTTTCGGGGTGACGTGTGCGAGCGGACTCAAACTCTTCCTGACGGGTCAGTTCCAGTCGGACACCTCGGCCGGTTGCAATCGCGAGATGGCCGACGATGTCTTCGATCAACACTTCTTGCTTGGCACCAAAGGCACCTCCCACCCGTGGCTTGATCACGCGGATCTTCCTTATCGGGAGGTCAAGAAGTCGAGCGATCTTCCTCCGACAGTGAAACGGAACCTGGGTCGAGGTACGCACAACCAGACGCTCATCACTGTCCCAATAGGCGATCGAGATGTGTGGCTCGATCGGCGTGCTGTGCACCTGGTGAACCCTGTATTCCTGATCGTAGACCTTGTCTGCTTCGGCAAGTCCCTTGGCTACGTCACCAGTCTCGGCTTCGATGTGATGGACAATGTTGCGGCTCGCATCGAAGGCATCATCGATATCGGGCTCGTCATGGATGACAGGGGCGTTTCCACTGATCGCCTCGTTCTCATCGAAGACTGGCTCAAGTATCTCGTAGGTGACCTTGATCTTGGTCAGCGCTTCGCTAGCTATCTCAATCGTCTCTGCTGCCACCGCAGCCACCCGGTCACCAACGTGGCGGACCTTGTTATCAAATGAAACCTGGTCGTATGGCGGGGGACTGGGGTAGGACTGACCGGCGGATTGATATCGAACACGTGAGGTGTTCTTGTGATGGACTACCGCATGGACGCCTGGCAGGGCAAGTGCTTCTGAGTCGTCAATGTCGGCGATTCTGGCGTGGGCGTGCGGGCTGCGCAGGACCTTCGCGTAGAGCAATCCACGGATGTCGATGTCGTCAACGAAGGCAGCGTGGCCTTTGGCGAGCTTTAGGGCATCAACTTTCACCTGGGGCTTACCTACGATTGTGGTTTCTGGAACATCGGCTGACGGGACGAGGCGTGGTACTGAGAGCGGTGCCAGGATCGGCAAGGAATTGGGATCGTGTTCGATGGGGGCCTGGCCCTCGGTCAGCGCTTCCACAATCTCTGGTTCAAAGGCCGGAGGTTCCTCACCGCGTAGTAGAGATGCTGCACGTAGTACGGCCGCGACGGGCTTTTGGTAGGCAGTCTCACGGTCAATGATGCCAGCCAGCGCATCGCGTACGTCGGCCTCAGTGGGCGACGGGTTGGCGTCGAGGAGTTCCTTGGCAGCAAGCACCATTGCCGGGGTCGAGTAACCCGACTGGATCGCTCCGGTGGCCGCAAAGGCGCTCTGGATCGGGTGCATCGTTCCGACACCGGCGAGTCCTTCCACGGTGGTGACAGATTTGCCTCCGACCTGTGGGACCAACAGGACGTCGGCGTTTGCCAGCTTCCCATCAACCAGTACCGCGCTGGCACCTGTCTGTCCGTCGTCAGAACCGAAGCGGACACTAAAGAGTCCGTTACTACGGAGAAGGCGCAGAAGAGAGGTAGATGGGTCACACGTGAACGTACGTTCGGCACCATTGAGAGTGAAGGTCACGTTCATTGGGAGAGCTCCTTGATAACTCGGTTGGTGAGGACGGTTGCCAGATGGCGTCGGTATTCAGTTGAGCCTCGAAAGTCTCCTGGTGGTTCGAGCTCATCCATGAGGCTTGGGTCGGCCAGCACCGGTACAGTTGCGATACCTGCAATACCCAGAGTCAGGACTCCGTCTACCTGGCGGCCTACAACGGCGACGATTGGATTGTCTGAAGGCGTGCGACCCACGCGTTCGGCGACTGCGATTCCGGTCGTCTCTATAGTCACCTCAGTGATGAGCCCATAATCGGCCCCCTCGACGAGCACTTGACTGAGGTCGAACTCTTCTGCCCCAGTGGCCGATTCAGTCCGGATCGTGGCGCCGTGGGCCAACAGGGCAGCGAGAAGTTCGCTTTGTGGCACTGCTGCACCTGCGGTGCCGCCAATGGTGGCGGTGTTTCGAATCGTTCGTGGGGCTTCGCGCCTGGCAGCATCTCGCACGACTGGCGGCAACCGGTCGTCGTCGGCGACTTGTTGGATCGTCGCGCAGGCGCCGATCGTCACGTTTCCCGTACCATTCGTGGAGATCTGATCGAGGCCGAGTGATTGGATGTCGACGAGATCACGTGGAATGGGTGGACCGTCGTACGGGTTCGTGTTGCGGTTTAGCTTGGTTCCACCGGCGAGGATGACAGCGCCAGCCGCGATCAGATTGCATGCCTCATCTATCGATGTCGGCCTGTGGTAGGCCATCACTATGTTCATAGTTGGTTTACCTCGCTGAGTAGTCCGGCTCGATCAAATAGGCCCCTGCAACTCTCAGTAGCAGCGACCAAGGCTTGATGTTCATCAAGGGTCGTGAATCGCCCGTCTCGCAGTACGACACGCCCACCGATCACGACTGTGCGCACGTCGCGAGCACTGGCGTTGAAGACTAGTGCTGAGTGGGTGTCGTGGACAGGAGTCGAGAATGGCGTTGCGAGGTCCACCACGATGATGTCGGCGAGGCAGCCTTCTTCGAGTCGACCGAGTGAATCGCCTTCGCCAATCGCAGAACTGCCTCCATGACATGCCATGCGGAGAACGTCGATTGGGCTGAGCACTCCGGCATCTAGGTGGTGGACCTTTTGGAGCAGGATCGCCGCCTTCATCCCTTCGAACATGTCCTGGCTGTTATTTGATCCCGGCCCGTCGGTAGCCAAAGCGACGGTGATGTTGCGCCTGAGCATTTCGGCGATGGGAGCAACGCCAGACGCCAGATACATGTTCGAGACGGGGCAATGCACGACGCTGGCACCAGAATTGGCAATGAGGTCCAACTCGTGCTCATCAACCCAGACCGTGTGGGCGAGCTGAGTGTCAGGGCCGAGAATACCGAGCTGGTCCAGCCACTCGACATGGCGGAGGCCATTTCGTTCGAGCCCCATAGCGACCTCAGCCTGCGTTTCAGCGCAGTGGGTATGGATACCACAGCCAAGCTGGTTGGCTAGCGACCTGCAGGTGACTGTTCCTTCATCTGAGCATCCCCACGGGGCGACCGGGCCAGTTTCAATCCTAATCCTGGCATCGGCACCGTCCCATTCTCGGTGCAGTATCTCCGTAGCCGATGTGAACTCATCGATTGATTCCACAAGTGCGCTGGAGTGGTGGAGGTCCGTCCACCCGCGAGCCAGGACCATTCGCGATCCAACCTCGAGTGCGGCTCGACAGACTGCTTCGTCGGCACCATCTGCCCTGATGTACTGGTGCTCGAGAACCGAGGTTGCACCGGAGCGGATGTTTTCGATCAGCCCAAGCTTGGCGGCAGCATAGATCTCGTCGGAGGTGATGTTCTCCGCGACCGGCAGGATCGCCTTGTCGATCCATTCGAGTAAAGGCAGGTCGTCACCGGTGCCGCGCGCAAATGTTTGGAACAGGTGGGTGTGGGCGTTGATGAGGCCGGGCATGACAACGTTTCCACCTACGTCAATCGTGGTGTCGGCGTTTCGCACCGCTGGGGGAGCCTCCCCATTACCGAGTTGTTTGATGTGGCTGTCGCTGACATATACCCAGCCGAGCCTTGGTGTGTGGTCACCTTCACCGAGGGTGACCACTACGCCGTTGTAGATGAGGAGTGAACTCATGGACTCCAGTGGGCGAAACTGTCGATCACCGGCTTGATGTCGTCCATCATCGGAAACAGGATCGGGCAGGTCACGCCAGCCTCAATGTAGGCGGCAACACTTTCACGGCAGGAATCGGACGAGCCGGCCGCCATCACTGAGTGCACCACGTGGTCGGGGATCAACTCGGCACCGCGTGCATAGTCGTCTTCGGTTGCCGGCCACCCGACCACCTCCTGGACTTTCTCCACCAGTTCGGGGTCAACCTTTGATGCTTTCATGATGTGTGGTTCAGTTCCGAGGTAGTAAGCGACCAACTTCTTACCCTCGAAGATCGCTGCTTCCGGGTCCTCATCCGACAAGGAGCAAACCAGCAGTTCGGGCCGATCGATGTCCGCGATAGTTTTCCCAGCTCTCTCCGCCCCGGTGGTCAACTGCGTTACTGCTTCTTTGATGTAGTCCGTTGGCACAATGTAGTTAAGGACCGCGCCATCGCAGATCTCACCAGCCATTTCCATCATCTTCGGCCCGGTCGCACCGATGTAGATGGGGATGTTGCGCGGTTGCAGATCACCAAAGGCGACGTCAAGGCGTACTCGGTCAAGCTTCACGAACTCACCGTGGTAGCTGACTTCCTCCAGCGTGAAGAGCTGCTCGATGGCTTCAATGTTCTCGCGCATAGCGACAAGTGGCCTGCGGCGGTCAGTACCGACCCGCGACGCGATCGGTTCCCACCACGCGCCCAGTCCGAGTATCACGCGTGACTCGCCCTCATTCGTAAGGCCTCCTAACTCCCACATCGTTGAGAACGATGCCGCGATGACGGCTGCGTTGCGTGTATAGATCGGCAACACACCTGCTCCGATCTTGATTTCGTTCGTCGCCTGCAGGAGAGCACTCATCATCACTACACAATCTCGAGCAAGACGCGTGTCGGCCTGCCAGATTTCAGAAAAACCCTGTTTCTCGGCGTATTGGACCATCTCTATCTCGTGTGAGATTGAATGCTTGTCTTGTAGGTAGAGCGCCATGCGTTGAGTCATAGGGAGGGGACTTTAATGGCTCTTTTCTGACTTGTACAGTCTGACTTGACAACGGATTGTTGGCTACCATAACTTTGGTGCATGCTGGCGAAGCTCATACAGCACCTCTTTAAATTGAGAAAGGCCCCTCGGTGCCCAGATTTTACGCTGTGTTTGGGGTCACTTTGCCTGTTTGGGGGATGGGGCCGGCAAGGCCCCATCTGGGCGGCCGGCTCACCATGCGCTTGGTTAGATGTGGTTAACACAGCATCCGCGGTGGGCAAGTTAACCCCTATAGCGATCGCTGCATAGCCGACGTAGCCATGACTGCGACCGATTGTGGTAGAGCGAGTGTCAACGAGGGCGCGATGGGCGTAGTGACCGAGTTGATTGACCGCTCAGATGAGCTCCAGATTGAGGTGTCGACCACGTCGGCAGGCGCGACGGTCATTGATATGGGCCTGGAGGTGCCGGGAAGCTGGGAAGCGGGTCGGCTATACGCTGAGGCGACTATGGGTGGACTGGCGGCAGTTGCCTTCGGTGAGTTCGAATTGAGCGATGAGACGCTGCGGTCAGTTGAGGTTAGAACCGAATACCCGGTTGAGGCGTGCTGGGTGGCACAGAAGCACGCCGACCACCGAGCCGGTGATCCCGACGATGTGATTCTCGCCGGCCCCGCCAAGGCACTGTTGTGGCCTCCGGACCCGTCTGTCGCCGAGGCAGGATATGTCGAACAACATCGCCAAGCCGTGGCGCCACTCCAGATCGAACGCCCCGTAAACGATAGCGACATCAGCTGGCTGTCACAGTCGTGTGGGCTCGACCCCAAGGACGTATTTGTTCTAGTTGCACCGACCACAAGTCTTGTGTGCGCGATTCAGGTCGCGGCACGATCTGTGGACAATGCGATGCACCGCATGCACTCTGCTGGAATCGAATTGTTTGAAGTTAAGTCGCTGGAGGGCAGTGCTCCTGTGCCGCCTCCCAGCACCGATGAGTTAGTGGCGCTGGGCCGGATTAACGATTCGTTGATGTACGGAACCACGGTTAATACGATCGTACGATCGGTTGTCGACTTCAATGTCGTGGCTGAAGAAGTCACTACTCAACCTGCCGATAGTGCTGGCAGGTTATTTCTGGAGATCTTCGACGCTGCCGGCAATCGGTTTCATAATGTCCCACTCGAAGTGTTCTGTATTTCCATGTTCACCATCGCTGACCCCACGTTGGGTATGTCCGTATCGGTCGGCGCGATAGATCACGACCTTCTATGGACCTCGTTCTACGGGACGTCGACATGATCACTGACGCTGTTGGACTACGTGGAATGGAAGCGACGGTTGATGAGGCAACAAGTACTGTCCACTTGCATTCCACTTGCATTGTGTCGACCTTCGAAGTGAATCTGATCGTGAATGGAGAATCTCTCTATGCCTAATTCTCCAAACCCCGCTGTACCTGCGAGCCAACTCCTCCAGTTCTTCGACCAGATGGTCCTGATTCGAGAGTTTGACTTGCAGGCCGTCAGGAGCCGTCGCCAAGGCCTGATCCCTGGGTTCATTCACGCATCGCAGGGCCAGGAGGCGATAGCTGTCGGCGCTTGTGCGGCACGCCAAGATGGTGACGTCGTCACCAGCACACATCGCGGCCACGCCCACCATCTAGCGCTTGGCGGGAGTGTTGATACCACCATGGCTGAGCTTGCCGGACGGGTAACCGGAACCTGTGGTGGCTGTGGTGGCAGCCTCCATGTGGCCGACAAGACGCTGGGGAACATTGGCGCCAATGGCATCGTGGGTGCCGGTATTCCCATTGCTGTTGGGGCGGCATTGTCGTTCGCGATACGGGAAGAACCTCGGGTCGCGCTGAGCTTCTTTGGCGACGGGGCCACCAATCAGGGAACGTTCCACGAAAGCTTGAACATGGCTGCCCTGTGGAATCTCCCCGTGGTGTTTGTCTGTGAGAATAACCATTACGCAGAAGGCACTGCACAGGGCCGCCACATGGCTGAGACAGACATTTCGCTCAGAGCGGTACCATTCGGCATAGCGTCCATTGACGTAGATGGGAACGATGTGCAGGCTGTGTTTGAGGCTGCCTCGACGGCATTCTCACGGGCGCGTGTTCGAGAGGGCCCGACACTGATCGTTGCGAACACTAACCGTCTTTGTGGTGCATATGAGGGCGATCCACAACTCTACCGAAGTAAGCAAGATGTCGTAGCGCTCGAGGCCGTCGAACCCATCGTCCGACTCCGAGCGACACTCATCGAACTCGGTTATGCCGATGACACTGAACTCAAGAGCAGGATCAACGACGCGAGAGAAAGGATCCGAAGGGCAGTCGAGTTTGCTGAGGGGAGTGATTTTCCTGAGCCCGACGCCGGACTCTACCTGACTTACGTCGATGATCTCGATGGTGCACTCTTGGAGGTTCGAGACCTGTGAGTACCGATATGCCCCAGATTCTCAATCAGTCCTACAGCGCTTCCTCAGCGACTTCAGAGATGACCTATGCGGAAGCGATTCGCGAAGCGCTCCGCACCGAGATGGCGCACGACGATCGGGTCTTTCTCATCGGTGAGGACATCGCTGTCTTCCAGGGAGCATTCGGCGTGACAGGCGAACTGTGGAAAGAATTCGGTGAAGAACGCGTGCGAGACACACCTATTTCGGAGAACTCGCTAGTGGGTGTTGGAGTTGGCGCGGCTCTGATGGGCATGAGGCCTGTTGTGGAACTCATGTTTGGGGACTTTGTGTTGCTGGCGATGGACCAGATCGTCAATCAGGCAGCCAAGGCCCGGATGATGTCCGGTGGTCAGGTCTCGGTACCACTGACGCTTCGCACTACCACCGGTGCAACGGGTGCAGCGGCTGCCCACCACTCCCAGAGTATCGAGGGCTGGTTTTTGGGCATGCCCGGCCTCAAGGTCGTTGCTCCAACGACGCCGGCTGACGCTAAGGGGCTGTTAACCGCTGCTATACGCGATCCGGACCCCGTTGTCTTCCTGGAAACGAAACAGCTTTATGGCCTCAAGGGTGAGGTGCCTCTCGGAGAGCACGTCGTTCCGCTTGGCTCGGCAGTGGTCCGTCGTGCCGGTACCCAAGTGACGCTGATCGGTGTCGGAGGTGCCACTGCCGGCTGTCTCAATGCAGCAAATGAGGTTGCCGCCGACGGGATCGACGTTGAGGTCATTGATCTTCGGTCGATCGTGCCGATCGATACGGCGACACTGTTCACATCGGTTGAGAAGACAACACGAGTTGTTGTTGTTCAAGAGGCGGTCGAGCGAGGTGGTGTTGCTGCTGAGGTGGCCGCCCTGATCGCCGAGCACCGAATTGATCATTTAGATGCCCCAATACTCCGTGTAGGCGCCAAGCCGATCCCTGTCCCGTATAGCCCAACAATGGAGCAACACGTTCTGCCCGGCCTGTCTGATATCACTGCCGCAGTTTCGGCCGTGATGAGCTGATTGAGGCTCACGATGCAGCAGGATGTCCTCATGCCATCGCTTGGCCTCACGATGGAAGAGGGAACCGTGATTGAGTGGTTCGTGTCAGTCGGCGACAAGGTGGATTTGGGAACTGACTTCTTCCTGCTCGAAACCGAGAAGTCCGAAGTGGAGATTGAGGCCCCTTACGAGGGGGTACTTGCCGAGATTGTCGTCGAGGCGGGTCGAACGGTTGCCGTCGGGGCGGTGATCGCCCGCATGGAGGTCGATCAGGTTTCGAATGCCACTGCAGCACCAGTACCTGCGCCATTGGTTGCCGTTCAGTCAGGGGTCCAGGACGTAATGGCAAAGCCAGCGGTAGGCAAGATCTGTGCGACCCCACTCGCGAGGCGACTCGCCGTCGAACACAAAGTCGATCTGACGGCACTAGTTGGATCGGGCCCGTTCGGCCGGATCAAGCGTTGCGATGTCGAACGAGGGGTGAGCGAGTCCGTTATTGGGGTAACGAGTCCGATCACGCCGCTTGAGGGACGTCGCGCGCTAATCGCTGCACGGATGTCCGAGAGCACCAGTACTACCGCCTCGGTCACACTCACTACGCGAGCCAGGGTGGCTCAACTCATCAATCTTAGAGAATGTCTGGTTGCAGCCCAGACGAAGGTGCGGCCCTCGTATAACGATGTCATCGTCGTGGCCTGTGCTGTGGCGATTGCTGAACACCCTGACATCATCCTCCAGATCCATGCTGAAGCACTCCACCTACCCGAGAACATCAACATTGGTTTTGCTGTCCAGGCACCGGAAGGACTGATTGTTCCGATCATCCGTGACGCAGATACCCGTTCAATCCTCGATGTGGCAGTCGAATCGGAGCGACTCATCGGAGATACGCTACAAAACAGGCTGCACCCGTTCGATGCTGAGGAAGGGGTGTTTACCGTCTCCAACCTAGGAGCCGAAGGAATCGATGCGTTCACCCCGTTAATCAACTTGCCACAGAGTGCCGTACTCGGCGTTGGTGCAATTCGTGACAGCGTTGAGGTTGTTGACGGTGCCCCATTCGTCATCCCAATGCTCACCCTGAGCCTGACGTTTGACCACCGCGCCATCGACGGCCAACCGGCTGCACGATTTCTCAAGCGTGTTGTCGAACTTCTTGAGTGTCCAGATGGATTAAGGACTGGTCTGGTCTAAGGCTTAGTGCTCATGCAATCTGATATCGAGCCTTGTAACGGGGCTTGCTGGCTGGATGAGACTACTAACGTTCGTCCATGGAGTCTTGAGCGTCCCGAGTTTGGAGTTAAATCCGATCCGTTAACCCAATGTGTGAGGTGGCGTGTGGCGATCGAGTGGTTGGTTCGAACTGGCGACATGTCCTAGGAGCTCTTCTCTCCTGTTGTTTCATGCATAGTCTGGAGCCGGTCATCGGATTCGCATTATCGACAGGCTTCATTAGCGCCCATCTGGTCAGACGGGAGGCGGGGTCATCATGCAGATGTAGGTTGATGTACCTTTGGTTGGGTTGGATACTTGTTTGAGTTGACTGCTCTCAAAGTGGATGGCGTCGCCTTCATCCAACTTGTAGGGCTCGTTGTCGTTGAGAACCAACTCGATCGTGCCCGATAGCACGAATATCCACTCCTCCCTCGCTCGTTCGGGTAGGACCGCCTCTACTACTTCGCCAGCTGCCATCGATCGTTGGAAGGGCAACATCTGCCAGTTCCGATGTGGGGTCAGCAAAAGTATTTCGATGCCGGTGCCATCTAATGGGACGGCATTTCGCTCTTCGGCGCGGACCACGGGGTTACCAGTGGAAGCACTCAAGAGATGGAAGAGCGGGATTCGTAAGACGTCTGCGATGCGACCCAAGGATTTGAGCGAGGGCGAGACATGGTCGTTCTCCACCTGCGAGAGGAAGCCACTCGTCAACTCAGCCTCTTCTGCAAGTTCCCGAAGCGTCATGTCGAGTTCATTGCGGCGTTTGCGCAGTGCGGATCCCACGCTCATGCTGGTCCGACCTCCTCAACTACTCGTCATTTGTAATTATTGCTGACTTATCATAATCCACCGAAACTCGGACTTCTCTGGTGGTGTCACCCTGGTTCGGGTAGACGGTAGGTCTCCAGTCGGAGGCTGATGCTTTCCTGTGTCAGCGATTCATGCCAGACACATACAGTCAAATCCCTAGGAAGGGTGCAAAGTTTGGCGGCTTGTCAGCCCACCAGTGGGTCTCCGGTCTCTAGCAGTGTCTTCAGCCCAGAGATGATGAAGGGGAAGTGGTCGATGGTGTCGGCCAGCGACTTGCTGTCAGGGGCAGCGTCGTACAACTCAACGGTGATCTTGGTAAGGCCCATCTTTTCATCCTCAAGCTGATACACCTCGCGCACAGGGCCTTCAGCTTCTAGTTCAGGGTCCCAGTGGGCGTGAAATGTCACCTCCAAGCGATTCGGCGGGTCGATTGCGATTACTTCGCCGTCGGCGACGACCGTGCCGTCCCGGGTGACATGTCGGACCGGGGCACCTGGCGTCCAATCGGACTGGACCCCTGTGCCATATTCAGCCATGCCGAGATCGGGATGGCAGGGCCCGCGGTACTGAGAGGTCAGTTCACCGTCGGTGATGCCTTTCCAGACCTCGCCAAGGCTGGCCTTTATGTAAGCCTTGTGTACATGGACGGGTGCGGACATGGGGACTCCTCCTTCAAGTCAACTTTAGGTGCCGATAGCAGATCAACTAATAAGTATTAGTAAATAGTAAGTTTGTAAATACTAACATATGCTGCACAATAGTGGGATAGTGTCCACGTAGGTCATGTATCAAACTGCATGTCGGAAAGTTGGTATGATCAAATGTTCGTTGGTATGCACTACACTAAGTGCAGCAAGTGCTGGTCCAGCATAGGGTCTGGATCAATGTGAGAGAGGTGAGTTGACGATGGCCATTACCGGATTGCATACCATAATTTATTCTCCGGAGGCAGATGCCCTCAAGGCGATGATGCGTGATGCATTCGACCTCCCGGTCAAGGATGAAGGTGATGGCTTTCTCATTTTCGATCTTCCTCCGGCCACACTGGAGCCCCACTCCGGGCCACCAGAGGTCGACCTTCTCCCTGGCAGTCAACTCATCCACGAACTTTCGTTTATGTGTGATGACCTCAAGGCGACGGTAGAAGAGTTGCGGAACAAGGGCGTTGAGTTCCGGGGCGAACCGATTGACAAGGGTTGGGGCGACATCATCGTGATGGTTTTGCCAGGCGGAGTTGAGATGGTTCTCTACGAGCCTAAGCAGTGGGACGAGACATGAAGATCCAGATCTCAGTGATGTTGTTGGAACTTGGCCCTAGTTGCTTGATGGCAGGAACTGGGCTTTATCGTCGATCTGTCACTCCGCTGTGCCCGAGTGTTCTGATTAGTTAGGGATAGGTACGGCCCATAGTGGCGTTGTTGGCCCATTCGACAAGTATCTCCTCGGACCATTTGGATTAAGATACACCTCAGCTCCAGATCGTGGTATGCGTGTGCCTTCACTTACTTCCTAGGTTGCGCCATGCTCTTTGTTAGCAAATGGTGAAGTTGAGCAATAGAACAGGGCTGGATGGCCTCCCTGAGTGGAGGCATCCATTGGGTCCAAAGTTGGATCTGTCCGCTCCGCTCCTATCCCGGAAGATCAGCCGACTCATACCACTTGCCGATGAGCCTTCTGGTGATTAGTCCGAACGCGGAAAATACGAGATAACCGAGAGCGCCAGCAAGAATTGTGGCTGCGTAGAGGCGGGGGAGCGTCGTCGTACGCGAAGCGTATTGGTCGATGAGGATACCGATGCCTTTGTCGCCTTTCCGGAAGAAGAAGTCTCCGACGATGGCGCCCACCACACTGAGTCCGGCCGAGATGCGAAAGCCTGCGAAGATGGCAGGTGAGGCGGCTGGGAGTTGGAGCTTCCTCAGCCGTGTCAACCTTGACGCGTGGTGGAGTGTTAGTAGGTCGTGGTGCCCTGATTCGACTGACTGGATCCCGAAGAGCGTGTTGTTGATGATCGGGAAGATTGAGATGATGATGCATACGATCACGCGGGCGTTGAAGTTGTAGTCAAATACCACACCAATGAGAGGTACGAGGGCGAGGATCGGGAAGCTTTGAAGTGCCACAGCGTATGGCCAGACCGAGCCTTCGATCCATCGTGCCTGGCTCATCATGATCGCGAGTGACATTCCCCACAAGATCGCGATGCCGAGACCCCAGAGAGCGACTTGGGTCGTAAGCCACAGGGCCTTGAGCATTATTGAGAGGTTTGTCCAGTTGAGGAAACCGTCGTCGAGTACCTTGTGGAGTGGTGGTACGAGGAACCGCCGGTGCTCTGACATTCCGTAGTAGCTAAGCCAGTACCAGAAGCCGAGGAACACACAGAAGAGCAGCGTCGGACCGACCACGTCCATCAACTTGATCCGTCGACGTCTGGCTGGGGCCACTACTGGTGTTTCGTCTGCTGTTGTCTCGGAGGTGTCGTCGGTGGTCGGCATATTGCTTACCTGTGGGCTCCTCGGAGTGCCACTGACACCTCGCCACACAATTCTGCAAACTTAGCTTCGAAGCGGAGGGCAGGGGTTCGAGGGTATTCGAAGGGAATGTCGAACTCGGAGACTAGTTGGCCAGGACGGGCCGACATCACGAGGACCTTCTTCGACATGAACACAGCTTCACCGATTGAGTGGGTGATGAACAGGCCAGCGAACCCTTCCTTTATAAAGAGCTCTTGGGTTTCCTCATTGAGGAGTTCTCGGGTGATCTCATCGACCGCACCGAATGGTTCGTCGAAGAGGAAGACAGGTGGTTTCAGGGTAAGCGTCCGGGCTAGCGATGCGCGCATCTTCATGCCGCCAGATAGTGATTTCGGGTAGAAGTCCTCGAAACCAGTGAGTCCGACCAGATTGATGGCGACCGTAGCGAGCGCCTGGCATTCGACCTTGTTGTAACCCTGGAGTTCTGAAAGAAACTCGACATTACCTTGCACCGTCCGCCAAGGTAGGAGGGTTGCGTCTTGGAAGACGTAGCCGAGCTGTTGGCGGTCCACGTCGACTGAACCGCCAGTGGGCTCCATCAGTCCAGAGGCGATTCTCAGTAATGTCGACTTGCCGCAACCGGACGGGCCAACGACTGTGACGAACTCGCTGGGTTTAACGGAAAAGGAGATATCTCGTAACGCCTCGGTGCCGTCGGGAAACACCATCGAGACATTGTGAAATATTAAGGATGAGTCCGTCGCGTGCCCAACGTCACTCATGGTGATTTCCGGGAAAGGCGGCCTTGTGGCTAGGACACACGATGAACAATCTGCATCATTGAATCGTAGGCAAATGATTTGCCCTAATCAACAATGATTGACATTTGCTAGCACGGTTGGACCACGCATGTCAGTACATAGTCGCTCTGGTGGAGAAGCTTTGGGCCAAGGGGGTCGAGGTCCCTAGCGATTCAAGCGACATGGGCCTGGGTAGGGCCCCACAGTGATCGTCTTTACTAGGTGGCGTTGAGATGGTCGTGGAGGAATCCGTCAAGGAAGGAATCGCCTAAACACCTACAGCGTCGCGCATAGTTGACGGTGGGGCCATGTTGGATGAGAGCCGTAAGGTTCTCCGAGGGAGATCTCACACTTGGCGACATCGGGACCGTCGAAGTGATAGTCGCCCCAGCGTCTTGGCTGGATGCAGCGGTCCACCGAATAGCCAAGGCGGCGTTCCCTCTGAGGCGTTTCAAAAACTAGGAGGGGGCGGGACCTTTTGGTCCCGCCCCCTCTCAGTAATCGGTCAGTTGTCGACTACTGCTAGCCAGCAGCGTCGGCAATCCAGCTGGCTACGAGGTCAGCGTTGGCAGTCATCCAACCGGTGGCCAACTCAACAACGTGTGCCTCAGAACCGTCGCCGTTGGTCTGGTCGACCTGAAGGATCGAAATATCCAGAATCGACGGACGAATGTTCGGGAACAGGCGGCGCAGGAACGGGTTGGCATCCAGCATCGCTGTACGGGCACTGACCTGAATGTCAGCAGCCGACCAACCCAACTGGCACGGCCAGTCAGCACTCTGGGTGCACTGATCTGGACCCAAGCCTGTGAAGTCCTGCTCTTGTTGGTGACTCGCACCACCCTCAAGACCAAGCGGGTTGGAATCATCCAACACGGCCTCCACAGACAGCCAATACACGTCCACGCCAGGCACCATCTCAACGACGTAAGACGCAGGCGTCCACGTGTAGATGATCGCAGGCTCACCAGAACGCACCTTGTTCACGAAATCAGCAAACATGGCGTCATAACCGGCCTTGGTCTCAACCAAGTTGTCCCACGGCTCAGTGCCGTTACCAAACGCAATCTGGTTCTCAATGATGTCGTCACAGGTCCAGTCCTCGGGGCAACCCAAGATCTCGCCCTTGCCATCACCATCAGCATCAAGCGCACCATAAAGAGCCGGATCACGGTTGATCTGATCCATCGTCACGATGCCAGCCTCATCAGCCCAAGACTTGGTGATCAAGAAGCCCTGAACACCTGAATCCTGGAACAAGCCATCCATCGGCTCAACGTGATCAGCCACAAGGCTGTCGTCAGTCAACTCGTTCTCGTACCACGAGAAGTGGCCCGGATACCAAGAGTTGGCCCACAGATCAAACGTGCCCTTAGCCATTGTCGAATAAGTATTCGACGGGCCAAGCTCAATATCAGCAGGCGAAGACACCGAATAACCCGCTGTCTCAAGAACCTGCTTGACAATCTCAGCCTGGATGTAACCAGAAGCCCAGTTCGCACGACCCATCGTCAAACTCACACCCGTACCCGGCGTCAGATTGATTGGGAAGCCGATGGAGGTGTTGATGAATTCGTTTGTCATGATGTCTTCGACAGACAAACCAGCTGGGATGTCTAGGCCTGCGAAAACGATCTTGTCGATCACGGTCTGGACGCGATCTGGATCCATGTCTTCGACAATCCCATCGTCACCGTTGCCGACAGGATCCAAGTCCCTTTGAGCCTGAGCCGACCATGCAGCCTGCTTTTCGTTGTAGGCACAGAAGCCCTTGAACTGCGTGACCGCATCCATGATATTGGGGCCTTCGTTGCCGGGATGACGGGCCGCCCGGGAGCATCACCGTAGTATCCGTGTTGTGGGTGAGGTTTCTGTTTCTCGTTCCCGGAGCGAGGCCCTTCGGCGCCTTCGTGGATCTGTCGAGTTCGGAGGCTGCTCGCGCGGAGACGTGCTTGGCTCTGCCGTACGAAGGCCGTTGATCGAGGCGTTTGCCGACCCGGCCACTACTTCGCGCGTGTTCGGGCTGAGGGGGGCGGCTGTCCAGGACCGCTGGAGCCATCTTGTCAGTGCCTGTGCTGACAGCCCGACCGCCCTCGGCTTTGTGCAGGTGGACGGATCGATGAGGAACCTTG
>Ga0187833_10000840_pt1 | contig 35865 bp, 43 predicted proteins | sample ETNtaG_37_FD_167968 | JGI IMG/M metagenome (GOLD analysis project Ga0187833, IMG submission 167968) | Marine microbial and viral communities from oxygen minimum zone, Eastern Pacific Ocean - ETNP2014_SV_400_PacBio MetaG (Illumina Assembly) | ecosystem: Environmental > Aquatic > Marine > Hypoxic...
TCTTTATCCTTATTAAGCTTTGAAGTCACAACCCCTCCTTTAATAGAATTATGGTCAGTAACAGCAATCCCATCAAGCCCTCTTTCCTTAGCAAGTTTAAGAATAACCTTTGGCTTAAGGCTGCTATCTCTTGAATAAACTGAATGGATATGCAGGTCGTATTTCTTTGGCATACAAAATTAATAATCACAATCACTTAAAAGGTTTACTATAAGGCAAAAGATTTTTAAGATCTATCTAATTCACAATAAAAATGAATTCTTCACAAGTTAGACAGCCAGAGACTGAATTAGAACAAAGGTTAGTTAGTACAGATGCAATATTGTCTGGTGAAACTATAGAATTATCTGAAGAGGAAAAAGGAACATTAAGTTGTTATTATGTTATTGAATTTAATTATATAGTTACTAGGCCATTAGTTGCAAAATCAAGAAAACCAAGTGACGTATTTCTGATAATAGGAAATGACGGTGATAGGTCCAGAATTCCAATTAATCTTAAAGTAAAATATGAAAGATATTTCTCGAGAGCAACACAATCCAATGTAACAGATCGTATTATAGCAGCATATGGTGATGGCCTAAAAGCAATAGTATTTAAGGAAATAAAACCAGAAATTAACCAATTTGATGTTCCTATTAGGTTAGCAAATAAAAGAAGTTATGATACAAAAGGAGAACCACGAACAATTTCAGGAGTATTAAGGTCATTCTCTCCATCTTGGACGAGACTAAATATATGTACTGGAACAGCTACTGCCAATGTATCAGGACATGCATTTTATAGAAAGTAACATTATTTCCTTTTAAGCTTGCAACCTTTTTAGTAATTGAAAGACTTTTCTCTATTGAATATTTAAGATAATTTTTATATACTCTACTTATTATCTGTTTAATTATGGCATTAGGCATTAAATCATTATCAAACAACAAAAAGACAGCTTTACTAATCCTCACCCTCCTCTCCTTACTCTTCCTATTCCCTATCTTCACTACTTTCACCAACTGGGGCGTGCATGACTGGGACCAACACATGTTCTACAACGAAGTTCCAAGAAGAACAATACTTGAGTTTAAACAATTCCCTTTATGGAACCCCTACTATTGTGGGGGAAATGTAATGTTGGCAAACCCTCAGTCAGCCTTCCTATCTCCCATATACATCTTTGTACTCTTATTTGGGGCATCAATAGGATTAAAGCTGGAAATCATTGCTCATTTCATAATCGGTTTATACGGAATGTATCTTCTCTCTAAACATTTCAAGTTAGGAAAAATCTCATCCTATCTTCCCTCTATCATATACATCTTCAGCTCATGGTTCACACTCAGAATGTTAGCAGGCCACACAATCTATATGCCCATGGCCTTCATTCCATATGTATTCCTATTCTACCTAAAAAGCTTAAAAAATGTAAAGTATAGCTTCATCTCAGCCATATTCCTGGCCATAATGATATTAGGCGGAGCCACATATCCCATCTACTTCATAATGATAATCCTTGGCATATATTCTGTGTTAATATTATTCAAAAACCTCTCCAAAAACGAAGAATGGAAAAAATCATTCAAACCCATAATAAGTCTATTAATCATAATCTTCTTAGTCTTCTTACTAAGTGCCATAAAAGTCTTCCCAATCTACATGTTCATGAAAGGCTCTGACACAGGCACTGAAGATATCCAATACTATACAACAAACTTATTCTTCAGCTCTATACTAAGCAGAACACAATCTCCCTGGATAATGGAAAATGAGTTCGGCCTTCAGCATGATGAATCAGACGAAAACTATCTCATAAACAGATTACTGGGAAAAATCCCCTGGGCCTGGCACGAATACGGCGCTTATATTGGCATAATCCCTCTACTATTATTTTTGTTAAGCTTCTTATACTACAAAAAGCTCTGGCCATTGCAAGTTACATCTATAATATTATTAATGATTCTCTTTGGCAAAACTCTGCCTTTCTGGAACCTTTTAAGGAAATTTCCTTACCTTGACAATCTTCACGGCCCTTCAAGATTCATCATGCCCTTTATATTCATACTAGCCATCCTCTCAGGTTACATCCTCTCAAAGTTTGAAAAAAAGAACATCAAATACAAAAAGTTCAATATTTCAAAACTACTATCTTTACTAATAATTGTTTTCATCTTCATAGACCTTCTGCTTGTAAGCTATCCAATCCTCCAAAACATGTTCTCCAAAGAATCAATCAACATAGACTCATCTCAATACCCTAACTTCATCCAAATCTTCTCTTCAGACAAATATGTCTCCCAATACCCTAACTTTCTACAGAATTTAGGAACAGTCAACTGCTATGAAAGAATCCATCCTCAAATCAGAGTAACTCCTCAGGTAATAGATGATGGCACTTTAATAGAAACATTCAAAGGCGATGCATACTATCCTGAACTCAACAAAACCGCAGAAATAATTTCATTTTCACCAAACAAGCTAACCATCAAAGTTAATGTTAATAACCCCGCTCTGTTAGTCATCAACCAGAACTACCTTCCAGGCTGGAAAGCAAAAGACAAACAGGTATCATCCTACAATGGCTTAATCGCAGCAGAAGTCACAGAAAATGATAAAGAAATCAATTTCTACTATCTTCCGAATAGTTTTATTGTTGGTTTAATAGTCAGCATTCTAACCCTTGTATTAAGCATAACATTTTTTAAGAAGCTATGATTCCCACTTTATTGAGGTGATAAAATGACTGACTGTATCTTTTGCAAAATAATCAAAGGAGAAATCCCTTGTTCCAAAATATACGAAGATGACAAGGCATTTGCATTCTTAGACATAGCCCCAGTCAACAAAGGCCATGCATTGGTAATACCCAAAGAACATCATGAAACCTTTGAAGACCTTCCAGATGATTTACTGGAATACCTAACAAAACTCGTAAGAAAAGTATCAAAATCAGTAAAACAGGGTGTTAATGCAGACGGCTATAACATCGGTATGAACATCGGCAAAGCAGCAGGCCAACTAGTATTCCATGCGCACTGGCACATAATCCCAAGATTTAATGATGATGGCTTAAAAACCTGGCCCCAAAAGGAATATAAAGAAGGGGAGATGGACAAATTCAAAGAACAAATCGTTAAGTTTTTATAACGTTTAAGCATATCATATACTATTTTGCCGGAGTAGCTCAGCCTGGTTAGAGCGCTACGCTCATATGAATTGAGCAATGAGACTTAGGTCGATGATTAACTCACGTATTAACTGGGTCACGTAGAGGTCGGGAGTTCAAATCACCCCTCCGGCACCTTTTTTTAATTTTAGTAAACTTTAAATATTGAACCTCATCCCTTCTTAGTACTGCAAAATGATAAAACCTTATAGCCCTAATTTAACACAAAGAGTCCAAACTTATTCTGGAATAGCTGCAGAAGCAATTCCTTTAAGAAATATTGATATTGTAATCTATTCAGCATTTTCTACTCTTGACCACAGCTTAGACAGGGGATTACAAACAGTTGTAGAAGGCTATAAAGGCCTTACTCAATCTATAAAAGATTATATCTGTTATTCAAAAAGGGGCAGGATGAGAGAAAAACAACAAAGAGCAAAAGAATTAGAACAAAAAAGACAAAAAAGGGAAGAACGCATGAAAAACCTCAGTGGCGGAAGCAAATATGCACAAAAATCCGAAGATGGCAATCAAGCATTCTGGAAAAATAACCCTAATAATAAAAAACCTAAAAAAGAGAAAACGCCTAATCCACATGACTCAGATAGATACGACATAGATGACCTATATGATCTATATAGAAGACTGCGTAGGTTTAAGGAAAGAGGATTATAGAAAGTTATTTTAACTCATACACAACCATTCTTCTATGCAAAAAGTACTCATCTTCGGAACATATGACATAATCCATCCAGGCCATCTCAACTTCTTCAATCAGGCAAGGAAACACGGCAAACTAACAATAATAATCTCAAGAGACAAGACCGTAAAGCAGGTTAAAGGAAAACTTCCTTTAAACAACGAAACCAAAAGGCTAGCCAATCTAAAAAGCCTTAACATTACAGAAAACATCTTTCTAGGCAACCTAAAAGACAAATATGGAATAATAAAACAGCTAAAGCCTGATGTAATCTGTTTAGGCTATGATCAGGAGCATTTCATTGACAAGTTAAAGCAAAAAATCAAAGAATTCAACCTAACCACCAAACTAATAAGATTAAAGCCTTACAAAGAGAAGAAATATAAAAGCTCGAAGCTAAAATAATAAGATTAATAAACATCAAATATTTTTATAACCCAACATGAAAAAAAGAGGTAGAAAAAAAGTAGGCATTGCGCTAAGCTCTGGTTCTGTGAGAGGTCTATCCCATATAGGTGTTCTCAAGGTATTGGAAAAGGAAAAAATTCCTATAGATTACATAGCTGCTACCTCTGTAGGTGCTGTTGTAGGCGCATGTTACGCATCAGGCATGAATGTTAACAAGATAGAAGAAACAATTAAAACAACCAAATTAAAGAAGCTTATGGATTTCACAGTCCCTAAAACAGGCTTCCTTGCTGGAAAGGAAATAGAAAAGTTTCTAGGCTCCATACTTGACTACAAGAATTTTGATGAACTCTCCACCCCATTATCAATAATAGTAACTGAAATCAACAAGGGAGAAAAAATCATACTAAACAAAGGCAGCGTTGCTCTGGCTGCCAGAGCTTCTCTCTCCATTCCAGGTGTTTTTTCTCCTGTTATAATAGATGATAATGTGCTTATTGATGGCAACCTTGTTGACCCTATTCCCATTGATGTTGTTAAAGAGATGGGTGCTGACATTATCATAGCAGTTGACCTAAGCATAGACATTCTGCAGGGAAATCTTTCTAATCTTGAGCAGGGCTCTAAATTTGTTAAAGTATTTGAAAGGAAGTTTATAAGCACAGAACTAAAATATTTAAAGGGCTTTATCAGAAAAAAGAGATTAAAGATTCCTTATTTTATGTGGAGGATGCTGGATACAAAGAAGATTATAGATTATCTTACTGGCAGAAAAATCCCAAAAATAGTGGATTACACCATAAAATCTCTAGACATTCTTGAAAACCAGCTTGCAAAAGAAAGGCTGAAAAGCCCATTTGTTGATGTTATAATAAAGCCAAGCTTTCAGGGAGTAAGAATGGTAGAATTCGACAAGGCGCAGCACTGCATAGTAGCAGGAGAAATAGCTGCTGGAGAAATGGTTCCTAAGATTAAAAGATTGTTGGATGGTTCAAGATAGTTCTAAGGACCATACCTAAGCATAGTCCTTGGGAAAGCTATAGCATCCTTAATATTATCTAAGTTACAAATCCACTTAACCAATCTTTCTACACCAAGCCCAAACCCACCATGAGGCACAGAACCATACTTTCTAGTATCTAAATAGAACTCATAATCCTTAATATCTTCTCCTTGCTCCTCTAATCTCTTAATAATCTTCTTAATATCATGCTCTCTCTGCGAGCCTCCAATTATTTCTCCATGTCCTTCAGGCGCAAGGAAATCACAGCCTAGCACAACATCAGGATTCTTCTCATCTTCCCTCATATAAAATGCTTTTACAATCTTAGGATAATGCGTAACAATAATAGGGACATCATACAGCTTAGTAAGCGCTTCCTCTTCTAAAGTTCTAAGGTCCTTGCCCCACTCCAGCTCCATCTTGCACTTCTCTTTCAAAATTTTTAAAGCCTCATTATAAGTCATCCTTTTGAAAGGTTTATCTATAATTGGTTTGAGTTTTTCAACATCCCTCTTCAAAGTCTCCAATTCTGCTTTATTCTCTTCAAGCACAGTCTTAACAACATGCTTAATCAGTCCTTCACCCACATCAATCACATCACCAAAATCAGCCCATGTAATCTCCATCTCAGCATGCCAGTACCCAGTCAAATGCTTTGAAGTCTTAGACTTCTCTGCCCTAAACGATGGCGCAATAGTATAAATATTCTCCAACGCAAAAATCATAGCTTCCGCATGTAACTGCCATGTCTGCGCTAAAAACAATGGATGCCCAAAATAATTCACTTTAAACAAAGTACTTCCACCTTCGCACTGTGAGCTCATAAAAATAGGGCTTTGGTGTTCATAGAATCCATTTTTTCTAAAATAATCATGAATAGCCCCAAACACAGTACTCCTAACCTTCATAATTGCAGTCATCTTTCTGCTTCTCAGCCAAAGATGCCTAACATCCAATAAATATTCCTCAGAAAAATCCTTACCAATAGGAAACTCATTACTCTCTCCAACCACTTCAAAATCTTTAACATGAATCTCATAACCAACAGGTGACATTGGCTCTTCTCTAACTTCACCAAATATTCTTAATGAATACTCCACCTGTATTTTATCAGCAGTCTTAAACTTCTCTTCACCAACAATCTCTTTTTCAATAACACACTGTATAATTGCTGAAAAATCTCTTAATTGGATAAACTTTAATGCATTACTCCCTCTCTCTCTCTCTATGAACCCATCCATGTATAGTAACATCTCCTGATTTCTTCTCAATAGCTTCCTTTATCTGAATATCCTGCTTCATGCTTTCCATAACCCTAAAGAATGAAGTATTATTTTAAAGTCTTTTTGTTTCTCTTATAGAAAACCTTTTAAACCCTCTATACATAGAACATTTTGGTTTAAAAAAATGGGGTGGACTCTGGACATTATCTCTCTGATATTCTTATTATTCCTATCTGGCTTCTTTTCAGGCTCTGAAGTAGCCCTAATAAGCCTCACAGACATTAAAGTCAAGCATATGCTAAAGAAGAAGAGGTTTGGAGCCTTATTCATCAAAAAGCTCAAAGACAACCCTCAAAGAATGCTTGCAACAATTCTAATCGGCAACAACCTTGTAAACATTCTTGCCTCAGCAATAACCACTGCTTTTATGCTAAAGCTCTTCCAGGATTATGCTATTGCCATAGCAACAGGTGTAACAACCCTATTCATCCTAATCTTTGGTGAAATAACTCCTAAATCCATTGCCGCCAAGAACAATGAAGTCATATCTCAATTGACTGCTATTCCTGTATGGTACATGAGCATAGTATTCACCCCTATTTTGTTTGTTCTTGACAAATCCATCAACAAATTCATGAAAATCACTGGAATCCCTTCCTCAGAAAAGTCAATCACTGAAGAAGAAATCATAACTATAATAAAAGACGCAGAAAGAGGCGGTTCAATAAGAAAAATAGAGAAAAACCTAATAAACAACGTCTTTGAATTTGACAACACCAATGTCAGTAAGATAATCACACCTTTAACAGACCTAATTATGGTAAACTCTCAATCAAAAGTGCATGATGCAATAAAACTCATCCAAAAGAAAAACTACTCCAGACTGCCAGTCTATGGCAATCATAAAGACAATATTATAGGCATAGTTTATCTCAAGGACATGATAAAATACATTGGAAGCAAGAACAGAAACCTTAAAGTTAGCAAGATAATGAAAACTCCTTACTTTGTGCCTGAAACAAAAAGGATCAGCAGCCTTCTCAGACAGTTCCAGAAAAGGAAAGAGCAGATGGCAATTGTAATAGACGAACATGGCTCCTTCACAGGCATAATCACCTTAGAAGACATATTGGAAGAAATAGTTGGTGAAATAAGAGACGAAACTGAAAAGCACATCCCTGGAATCAGAAAAACAAAAAAGAATGTCTGGGTAGTAGAAGGAAAAACAGACATTGACGAAATCAATGAAAAGCTCAAGATGAACATCAAAGGCGGGCATTATGACACCATAAGCGGTTTCATCCTTCATCATACTGGAAAAATCCCTAAACAAGGCGAAGAAATCAAATACAGAAAATTTAGGCTCAGAATTGAAGAACGAAAAGGCCATAGGATTTCTAAGATTAGAATTGAGAAGGTTTAAAAAAGAAAAATTAATCATCACCTTATTTCATATTGATGTAACAAAACTTAAACTGGCAGAAGTTGAAAAAATATTGAAATTATCAAAGATTTCCACGAAATCAAGGCTTGTTTTTATCACTCTTGAAAGAGACTTTTCATTCCTTGCAAAAACTTTGCCAAAAATCCTTAATATCATCAATCCAAGTGTAGGGGAAGTCCTTAGGATTGTAGAAGGCAGAGAGAGATTCAAGATACTAGTTGACCATTCAAAGAAGGATGAGATCCTATCATTAGTAAATAAAAGCTATGTAACGGACATAGTGGAGAATCTTGCGGAGATTAACATCCACTTTACAGGAGATTATGTTAACGTAAGAGGTATAAGATCTACAATATTAAATGAAATTTCTATAAACAATATTGATGTTGATGAAACAATCAGCTGTTTACCAGAATTCATGATCATCCTTAAAGAAAAGGACATTGGGAAAGCACACGATACACTGCTATCATTCTTCTATAAATAAATTACTCATAAAGTCAAAACCTTAACCTTATCATCTACTTTCAAAGTATGCTCTGCTTGGCTTACTAACCCATTTTCTTTTTCCACTAAAGGTGGATATTCTTTTAATATTTTCAACTTTTTAAACTGGTTTAATGCAAGATTAACCTTTGGCAGTGAAGAACCAAGCCATCTCTTAGTGAATGGTAACCCATTATATTCTTCTATCTTGTTAAGTATCTGCCTTACAAAAGGCACTCTCACAGGCTTAATCTCATTTATAGAAAACACATTAGGCAACCCTTTCTCATGTATTAATCCTACACCTTTTGTTGCGAACGGTTCTATTGCGATTATTTGACCCTTTTCTAACTTTGTATCATCTTCTGTATCATAATTAGGCACAGTAGGAAAAGAATGTATATTATATTCATCTAATCCATGCCCTGAAAGATTCTTCACAGGCTTAAACCCATAGCTTTCTATGGTTTCTTGTATAGTCTTGCCTATTTCACTTAAAGTGGTTCCGATCTGTGTAATTTTAATTGCATTATCTAAAGCCTTCCTTGAAGCTTCTGTTAATTCTTTATTCTTTCCTGAAAGGTCTATAGTGCATGCATTATCACCTATAAAACCATCAACATGAACACCAACATCTAAAGAAACTAATTGATTGCTAAAAACAGTCTCATCATCAGGAGGAGCACAGTAATGCGCAGCAATATCATCCATAGAAATCTGAACTGGGAATGCAGGTTTAGCTCCTAATTCAAATATTTTAGCTTCTATTTTATTAGTTGCATCTAATAGAAGTGTATCCTTCTTAATTAATGACTTGCCATACTCTAACACTTCTCTAGCAATCTTGCCAGCTTTCTCATAGTTATCTTCCATACAGAATGTATTTCCAAAGATGTTTAAATAGTTTGTTGTTTAAAGGAGTTTTTAGGATTTTCGAATTTTTGAAAATGCCATATATTATTAACTAAGTTCAATAAAATAAAAGAATAAAGGGCAAAAACAAAAATAGATTTATTTAAAAGTATATTTTTTAAATTCAAAAGGATTGTAATTAAGATCATGAGATTTCGCTAATTCAGATAAAGTTTCATTTATACCCTAAATATAACCTTCAATTTGAACATATGCTAATTGTATTATATGTATATTTACAAATTCAGCTTGGTTCATTATAATAATTATGTAACTATGCAGTAGCACATATATTTTTCTATTTTTGCCCTATCTAAAATGGCTTTTTTCTCGATTTCATATAACGGTGTTATATGAGTTTTCTGAAAGAAAAATAAGAAATCACAATAAACTACTCATCATCATCTTCATCTTCTTCCCCTTCCCTTCTGATAACCTTCACAGAATCCAGTTTAACAGTAATAGGAATCGGGACAGCAGCTTCAAGCAGCTCAACCACAACATCTCCTTTAGTCTGGTCAATCCTTGTAACCTTTGCATTCTCTCTCTTGAAAGGTCCTGCTATAATCTCAACAATATCATTCTTCTTAATATTAACATCCTTCTTAACCTGTTCAAGCATATGCTCAATCTCCTTATAATCAATCTCCTTTGTAAGAACTCCTCTTGCATACGGAACATTAAACGCAGCCTGTTCAGCATCATTCAATGAAGCCGCTTCAATAAAAATATAGCCTCTCATACCATGCGGCCTAATAACAGAATAAACCTCTAACTTTTTCTTAACAGCATTAGAACTAACAAAATCCATAACCTGATCTTCCCTATTAGCAGTAGTCCTCAGCGCAAATATGTGCTGTGGCTTTTCTTCTCCTGCCTTATTATCTTCTGTATCAGGTTTTTTCTCTTCTTCTACCTTCTTTTCCTCTATCTCTTCTGATACCTCACTCTCTGGTTTAGTCTCAGAATCATCTAAAGGTCCTTTAGGTTTATTTTCTTCTTCTGCCATTTTTATGTAAAAAATAATTGCTTTATAGTTTGTATAATAAATCCAATCAATCCAATAACAATCATCCCTAACCCGCTCACCTTAACAATAGTCTTAAACTCTGTATTAGATGGTTTTTTAGTAACCTTTAAAACTCTTTTGCATTCTATAATAAATCTTTTGAGCTTAAAAAGCAAATTAGGTTTCTTCTCTTCATCCATTTTCATAATTTACGCGTTTATATACCTTATATTGCTAATTTATTTAAAAACTTAACCTATATAATCAATACCTTCTCCGCCTAATTTGCCTTTCAGTTTCTTAATAGCAGTCTGCTTTGAAACATCACTGATATCCTTAGTCCTCTTAAGCAGGTCTGATTCCAACTGGTCAATCTCTTTATCAATCTCATTCATGTTAATCCCTAGTTCAAACCTTTTCTCAAGTATCTTCAAAATCTCTCTTGCGCCTTTAACTCCCAAGTACATCGGATGCCCATACGTTTCAGCTAAGAACGATATAGCCCCAATCTTCCTCTTATCAGCAAGCCCCAATAAAAGTCCTGTCACTCCCACAATAGGGCCAACAACACCATACAGGTTCTCATTAAAGCTACCCAGTTTCTTATACCTCTTAACAATATTTGAGTTATTAGCAGTAGCATACACCTTAGGTTTCTTAGGAATCTCCCCTAAGCCAATCCCTCCCAGTGTCACGATTTCTTTGCACTTAAACGTTTCAACAATATCCAAGATTTTCTCAGAAAAGTCATACGAGCTGACCTCATCAGTAGGCTGCACATCCCCTGTTAACAATAACAAATCGTTCTTAGCCAATTTGACATAATATACCTTAATAGATGGCAGTTCCACTAAATTTTCCTCATTAACAAACACTGAATGCGGCATAGTATATGAAAAAAACTCATACAGCTCCTTAGCCTCCAGTTTCTCTATAATAAAATCCACTGCAACCTTTCCAACATTTCCAATGCCTGGCAACCCTTCTATAAAGATAGGATTCCTCAGAACTGGCTGTTTTTCAAGCTGATTTACTTTCCATGAAGTCATTTTATAACCCTATATATATCTGTATTTATAAGCTTAACTGATTATAACAACCCTTTTTCTTCAAGCTCTTTCTGCTTCTGAGCCCTCCTATATTTCCCATACTTATCTTCAGGAGAAAACTTTGCTGGAATAACGCTCACAGCTTCACCATTGCACTTTGGACAATTCTTTTCCATAGTGTATTGCCCGCACTCTTTACACTTTAATATTGCATTAGCCATCTTAAAACAATTTAAACTTCCTTTTCTTGCTCTCCTTCTCAAAATCCTTAAGCAACTGCTTCTGCTTCTTTGTAACCTTCTCAGGCACCTTAACAATAACCTTAACATTCTCTGAGCCAGTCCCATACCCATTAATATGCGGAATACCTTTACTCTTCATCCTAAAAATCGTATTAGTCTGCGTACCTGCAGGAACCTTCAGCTTCGCCTTGCCCTTCAGTGTAGGAACCTCAATCTCATCCCCTAAAGCAGCCTGAACAAAAGAAACTGGAACATCAACATTAATATCATCTTCTTCTCTGCTAAACACATCATGTTCCTTAACATGAAGTACAATATACAAATCTCCTTTAGGCGCGCCCTTCTCTCCTGCCTCACCTTCACTACCCATCCTCAACCTTGTGCCATTATCAGTACCCTTTGGAATCTCCACTTCAATCTTTCTGGTCTCCTTAATCAATCCTGTGCCATCGCACTCTTCGCAATTCTCTTTAACATACTTCCCTTCACCCTGACACTTTGAGCAAGTTCCAGTCTGTTGAATCATACCAAACGGCGTTCTCATAGTCTTTCTCACAACACCGTTTCCATCGCACTCATGACATGTAACAATATCAGAATCAGACTTTGCACCAGTACCGCCACACTTCTTGCAATGCTCCAGCCTTGGCACCTTAATCTCCTTTGTAGCTCCAAACGCAGCCTCTTCTAATTTAATCTCCATATCATACCTTAAATCTGCCCCTGACATAGGCCCTCTCCTTCTTCTTCTGCCTCCTCCACCGCTAAAAAACTGATCAAAAATATCTCCAAAATCAAACGAGCTAAACCCTCCAAAATCATTAAAATCAAACCCTCCTGCTCCACCGCCAAACTGCCCTCTATCTGCAGTCCCAAATCTATCATACTGCTCCTTCTTCTGGTCATCTCCCAGCACAGAAGCAGCCTCATTAATCTCTTTAAACTTCTCAGCAGCATCAGCCTCCTTATTAATATCAGGATGATACTTCTTAGCCAGTTTCTTGTAAGCTTTCTTAATATCCTCTTTAGAAGCATCCTTCTCTAATCCTAATATATTATAGTAGTCCTTAGCCATTTTATTTATTATTATTTAAAATAAAATATAAAGAAGAAATTACTTCTTCTTCTTCTTCTCCTCATCTTCAACCTTGTAATCAGCATCCACAACCTTCTCATCCTTCTTCTTAGTTGCTTCATCTCCTGCTGCACCAGCAGCTCCAGCTTCCTTCTGCTTCTTAGCCTGCTCTTCAGCAACCTTCTGGTACATCTCAGTTGAAGCCTTCTGGACAAGCTTGTTAACCTCTTCCATCTTCTTCTTAACAGCTTCAACATCCTTCTTGTCAGGCTTCAAAAGCTCTTTCAGCTCCATCACTTTGCCCTTGATATCTTCAAGCTCTTTCTTCTTGACTTTTCCTTCAAAGTCTTTGAACAGCTTCTCGCTTGAATACACCAAAGTATCCGCCTGATTAATGGTCTCAATCTCTTCCTTCCTCTTCTTATCCTCTTCCGCATGCTCCTCTGCTTCCTTCTTCATCCTCTCAACTTCTTCATCATCCAGCTTCTGTGAAGCAGTAATCTTAATAGACTGCTCCTTCCCAGTGCCAAGATCCTTAGCAGTAACATGCACAATGCCATTTGCATCAATATCAAAAGTAACCTCAATCTGAGGAACTCCTCTAGGTGCAGGCGGTATCCCTACCAGGTCAAACCTTCCAAGGCTCTTATTATCAGCCACCATTGACCTCTCACCCTGTAACACATTAATAGTCACAGCCGGCTGATTCTCCGCAGCAGTTGAAAACACCTGCGACTTTTTGGAAGGAATAGTAGTATTCCTCTCTATAAGCTTAGTAAACACTCCGCCAAGAGTTTCAATACCTAATGAAAGCGGTGTAACATCCAGTAACAGAATGTCTTTAACCTCTCCAGCCAGAACACCTGCCTGAATAGCAGCTCCCTGCGCAACACACTCCATAGGGTCAATCCCTCTCTCAGCTTTAGCTCCTATAAAATCTTCAACAAACTTGCTAACGCAAGGCATCCTTGTAGGCCCTCCCACAAGAATAATTCTGTTAATCTCCTTTGTATCAAGTTTAGCATCCTTAATAGCCTGTTCCAATGGGTGCTTGCACTTCTTGATTATATTCTCAACCAATTGCTCAAGCTTAGCCCTTGTAAACTTCATAGTAAGATGCTTAGGCCCTTCATCTGTTGCAGTAATAAACGGCAGGTTAATATCAGTCTCAAGAGTAGTGGAAAGCTCAATCTTCGCCTTCTCAGCAGCCTCTCTCAACCTCTGCATTGCAACACTATCCTTGCTCAGGTCAATACCTTCCTTATTCTTAAACTCATCCAGCAAGAAACCCACCAGCACTTCATCCATATCAGTGCCTCCAAGCTCTGTATCACCAGAAGTTGACTTAACCTCAAACACTCCATCGCCAAATTCCATAACAGTAACATCTAAAGTGCCTCCACCTAAATCAAACACCAAAATTTTCTGTTCCTTCTCCTGCTTATCCATTCCGAAAGCAAGAGATGCCGCAGTAGGTTCATTAACAATCCTCACAACCTCTAAGCCTGCAATAGTACCTGCATCCTTAGTAGCCTGCCTCTGGTTATCATCAAAATAAGCTGGCACAGTAATAACTGCCTTCTCAATCTTCTCTCCCACAAACTCTTCCGCATCCTTCTTAATCTTCTGAAGAATAAACGCAGAAATCTGTTGTGGAGTATACTCCTTATCATTAACCTTATACTTATGTTCTGTGCCCATCTTCCTCTTAGCAGCAGTAATAGTATTCTCTGGGTTAGAAACAGCCTGTCTTCTAGCCGGCTCTCCCACCAGCATCTGCCCTTCCTTAGTAAACGCCACAATAGATGGGAACGCCTTACCATACATAGAAGTCCCTTCAGCACTAGGAATAATAGTCGGCTTACCCGCTTGAAGAACAGCAGCAGCGCTATTGCTTGTACCTAAATCTATACCTATAATCTTTTCCTTCTTTGAGTTGGTTTTCTTACTTGTTTTGTTTGTCATTTTCATTTCCTCCGTTAAGGTTTTGTAGTTTCATTGTCTTGTTTCTCAAATCTTCAACTCTTTTTTCTGTAAGTATCGGCTTCTCTTTCCTAAACACATTAGCATACGACACAACCTTCACAACCTCAAAAAACTTAGTAAGCTTATTCAGCTTAAAGTCATCATTCGGTTTAACAGCCCCCAATGCCTCATACACAGCATGGTCAGTTGTGATAAAATCATACTCACTCCCTTTGCACAAAATCAAAGTGTTAATCTTATCCTCTTCAGTGATAAGATACGCTAATATATTCTCTGACGAAAGCGTAATACTCTTCTTTCGCCTTATGTTATTACTATTATGATTATTTCCATTATCATCTTTAACGTATATTTTCATTCTTCTTCACATCCTTTTAGTTGTGCGAATAAAACATCTCTTCGTAGGGGTGGGGCATTCGAATTGTGTATCTATAGTGGGGAGGATAAAAGTATTTAGCGAAGCTAAATACTCATCCCAAATAGCTTGGCGCTTTTATTTTATTATCATCAGCCTTATTTTTCTTCTTATGCTTCTTCTCAAACTCCAGCAAAGCCTTAGGCTTCTCAATCTTGCCAAACTCCTTTTCATACTTTTCAATAACTCTTGACAACAGCTTATACACTTCCTTAGTATGATATGGGTCAAGCATTATTGTATTATGTTTAATTGAAATCATCGGCACTTCCTTAGTACTAATATCAGTCAAAGGTGTCACGCACTTAAAATCCAAAACAAACTGTGTAGGATTAAAATTAACCGACGTCTCATGAGCAAAAAATGGCTCTCTTGAGCTAACTCCAAAATTAACTTTCTTTTCTTCCATTTTGAATCCTCCACATATTCATAATAATAAAGAAGCAAACAGGCTTGGGAAAAAGAGGTGTATCAAAACCCAAACCTGCCCACATTCTTTTCACTTGATTATTTCATAGTTAAGTATCTTCTTCAGCAATTTCTTATCAGGAACCAATTCCTCTAAACTTCCTCCCTGTATAGTATCATGCGTCTTAAGGTAAACTGCCCACTGTCTAATAGACTCTGGGTCATCTACATTAACAAAATGATTCAATGTAAACCACTGCTCAAGCATATCTCCATACTTATTGCAGCTGCTAATCACGCAATGCAACGGCTTCTCCTCATGCAGCATGCACTTCTCCTCTTTATCAAGGAAAGCGCATGGCGAATAAACAGCTTCCGGCTTCTCTGCCTTCAACCTTAATAATTTAGTATTAAACTTCTCAAACTTCTCAGCATACTTATTCTCAAACTCTTCCTTAGTAATCCCTAAAAACTTTGAAACTCTTTGAACATCCTCATCAAGCAAAAACCCTCCGCCGAAATGGCAGCAATGCGTACACTTATCGCAATTTGTCTTTGCAAACTCTTTAACCTTTTCCTTAGGTGTTAACTTAGTTATTGCAATAAACGGTTTTTCTTCTTTCATTATATCACCCTTTGCCTATTTTTTGCTAACTTTAACCTTAGTATGCCTTATAATCCTGTCATTAATCATATAACCCTTCTGCAACTCTTCAATAATAATACTCTCTTCCTTATCAGACTTCTCCTGAAGCAGCACTTCATGCTTATACGGGTCAAACTTCTTCCCTAAACTCTCAATATGCCTAACACCTTCCTGCTCGAACACAGAAAAAAGCTGCGCAAAAATCCGCTCAACACCCTTTGCAAACTCTTCCTTATTACACTTATTCTTTAATGCAAACTCAAAACTATCAAGCACAGGCAGTAAATTCTTAATAATCTCTTCCTTAGCATACTTAACAAACTCAACCCTTTCTTTCTCGCATCTTTTCTTATAATTCTCAAACTCTGCTTGAAGTCTTTGAAGGTTTTCTGTCAAATCCTTATCTTTTTCAGTTTTCTTTTCACTCTTTTCCTTACCTTTTTTCTTTTCCATAGTGTTTCACTGATGTTTATCTTAAATCTTTTCCGTTGACTTAAACTCAACAGACTATAGAATTACGCCTATCATATATAAATCTTTCGGAAAAAGTTAATAAACTCCAAAGTTTTTCATACTTTTTATGTTATTCAACCATCAAAGGATCACTATCATAAGTGTAAGGAAGCCCAAGTTTAAAAACATTAACCAGGACTTGCAATATTTTGGAACCTCTTTAGGATTATTCAATCTAAGAGACAGAGACAAAAGCTGCTTCAGAATCTTCATAGAGCTCCTCAAATCTGCTAAATCAAAAAGGCCAGTATCAAGCGATGAGCTAGCCTACAAGCTGGATCTTAGCAGGGGCACAGTCATCCATCACATCAACAAGCTCATGGAAGCAGGAATAGTAATCAACGAAGGCAGGAAATACATGTTAAGAGTTGAAAACCTTAAAGACTTAATAGAAGAAATAGAAAAAGACCTCATGAGAACCTGTGAAACTTTAAAGAAAACCGCCACAGAGATAGATGAGAGCCTGGGGTTATGAATGTTCTATGCTCTTTCTAATTGGAATTAAAAACTATAGAATAGAACCTCGATAAATTCCTAAATGGGGTTTACCCCGCAGCTTGCTGCGGAGTGAGCGTAGCGAACGGTGGGTATTTCATTTATAAAATAATATATATTCACTTATTGTTATGCCACCAGAAATTATATATGATGGACCAAATAAGGGTATTTATAGGGACCATATGAGTTTTGGAGATTTTATAAAATCTATATTTCCAAGTGCTGAGAAAGGTATGCATGTGTCTGGAGGAAATTATAATGCTATTGATTTTATGTTACCTCAATATCTTGTGATGGTTGCTTTTAAAGCTAGAAGTCAATATATAGCTAGCAGTGAATGTATAACTAACAGCAAACATATCCTTCCCACAAAAGCTGAAGTAAAATTATTAGGTAATGAATCTAAATTTGGTGAAGTTGAAAAGATAATTCTTGAGAAATCTAAATAATTACATTCTAAATAAGTGAATATTCCCAAAATCTTTATATACATAACCATATTCGCTCTATCTATGGCAGACAAAATAACCAAAGACATGAAAATAGCAGACATAGTAGAAAAATGTCCAGACTCTGCTCAAATCATGATGGAACAAGGCATGCACTGCATAGGCTGCCATGTCTCAGCAGTTGAGACATTAGAACAAGGCGCAAAAGGCCATGGTATGAGCGATGAAGACATAGACAGCATGGTAGAAAAGATAAACACCATAGGTGAAAAGAAAACAGAAAGTTCAGAGCCAGAAAAAGAAGAAACCAAAGAAACCGAATTTGAAGAAGAAGAAACTGAAATCATAGAAGAACCTAAAAAAGGTTTTTTCAAAAGAATTCTTGACAAGTTATAGAAGTGCTTAACAATGGATAAAACCCCCAGAAAAAAGAAAGAAAAGCTTGGTTTTATGGTTGCAGAATTTTTAAGTGCATATGATGCCTTTAATGATATTTATTCTGATTTTAAAGAGATAATTTCCTCTGGAAATTCTTTTGCAAGCCATAACTTTTATGGTAGGATAAGAACACTGGAAGAAGGACTTTTTTATCAGGTAAAAGACCTTGCGCATTCTCTTTTCAGGGAAGATAGTGATGGTAAAATTAAAAGACAATATGATGAAATGTACAAAGAATTGGAAAAACGTCTTTCATCAGGTGAACAGGAAAAAGTGCATTCTATTATATCAGATATAACCATTGAAGGAATAAAGGAAAGGCTTGACCAAACAATAGGACAAAGTTTTCATGAACTAATGATATTAAGGGAAAATTTATACTTGCTTAAGGAATATGAGCCAAGATCTAAAGCAGAGCAGGGGCATTCAACAAAGATAGAAGATATTGCAAACAGAGAAAGTTACCAATTTTCTGAAGAGGAAGAAAAAGAGTTATCTTTTTTAATTGATTTGGATGCTCAGAATCAAGGAGAGATGAAAGAAGCAAAAATTGATGTAACAAAAGAAATGCATAATCTTAAAAACTACTTTGAAGGAATAACTGAACTTTTAAAACATTACATCCCAAGAATAAAAGATAAAACAACGCTTGATATACTCAGTAAAAATCTTGATATAATTAAAGAGAGAAATCTTTTCTTTGTCTTTAACTCCATAGGTTTCATAATCGGTGGAAAGAAGAGAATAGGCGCATATGGAAAAGAAAAAGCAGAAGAGTTTTATTCTCTAATAAACTCAGATTAAAATGGAACAGCTTGCAACCCGTGACGGATTCGGAAACGCATTAACAAAATTAGGCGAAGACAAAAGAATCGTTGTTCTTGACGCAGACCTATCAGAATCAACAAGATCAAAGAAATTCAAAGACCTTTACCCTGACAGATTCTTCAACATGGGCGTCTCAGAGCAAGACATGATAGGCACTGCAGCCGGCCTTGCAATATCAGGTAAAGTCCCATTCGCATGCACATTCGCAGTATTTGCCACTGGCAGAGTCTATGACCAAATAAGAGTCAGTGTAGCTTATTCTAATGCAAACGTCAAAATCATAGGAACACACGCAGGCCTATTAACAGGCGAAGACGGCGCATCACACCAGGCACTAGAAGACGTTGCCTTAATGAGAGCACTGCCAAACATGACAGTCATCCAGCCAGCAGACGCTTTGGAAGCAGAAAAGGCTGTAGAAGCAATCATCAAACATGAAGGCCCAGTCTATCTAAGGCTGGGAAGAGCCAAGATTCCAACAATAACATCTGAAAACCAAGAATTTGAAATCGGCAAAGGAACTGTATTAAAAGAAGGTTCTGACATAACAATCATCGCCTCAGGCATCATGGTCCATAAGGCATTAGAAGCAACAGAACTCTTAGAGCAAGAAAACATCAAAGCAAAAGTCATCAACATCCACACCTTAAAGCCAATAGACAAAGAATTAATAATCAATTCTGCAAAGCAAACAAAAGCAATAATCACTGTAGAAGACCATTCAGTCATAGGCGGATTAGGAAGTGCTGTTGCAGAAGTACTCTCAGAAAACCATCCCACAAAGCTAAAACGAATCGGTGTACAGGACAAGTTCGGAGAATCAGGCAGTTCAGATGAACTATACAAGAAATACAACATGGACGTTGAAGATATAGTCAAAGCTGCTAAGGAATTAAACAATTAACTTTTTCTTTTAGGTATTACAAAGAACATTCCAACAATCATCAACAGAACAGCAGTAATAACAGAATTCCTAAAAATCCTAAAGCTAATATCATAAAAAAACGCTTTAGGAAACAATCCAATCAGCATAGACTCAGAAGGAAACATCCAGTTCCCCTGCGGGAAAAAGATCAGATGAAAATTAGTAAACTGGCTAGAAAAATCAAACAACCATAACAACAATGAAACTCCTATAACAATTGACCCGCCAGCAATCAAACTAAACCCTAAATACTTTACTACCTTGTTTCTATTGGTTGTCTTTATCAATACTACTACTAATATCAAGAATGAACCAACCAAAGAATAAAGCAAATAACTCCCTCTCTCAATCAACCTTTTCACATCCTTCATATGTAAAATCTCTTTCTCTTCAAAAAACTCTGAACTCAATTCTTTACCTTCAAAAAACACAAACACATTATCCAACACCTGCTCAGCTTCAGGCACCTTAGAATAAACATCATTCTTCCTAAACTGCTCAATATAATAACTTTCATTAAACACCATAAAGTTGAAATTAACCAACAAAATAAGTAAAGCCAAATTAACAGATAACAATAACACCAATAAATGCTGCCTTTTCATTTCTTAAGCCACTTCCTCAACCCACTCAGGCTCAAACAATTAACAACATCTCTGCTAGAGCACCATGCTCTCCTTGCAACCCCTACTCCTAACTCCATAAAATCTAAATGTTCCTTAGAATGAGAATCAGTCCCAATAATAAGTTTAACACCATATTCTTTAGCAGCCCTTGCATTAACATCATTCAAATCCAATCTATTAGGAAAAGCATTAATCTCCAATGCAACATTATTAGCTTTAGCAGCATCAAACACTCTCTCAAAATTAACAGCATAAGGCTTCCTCTTCTGCATCAACATCCCTGTAGGATGCCCAATAACATTAACATACGGATTCTCCATAGCCTTAACCATCCTGTCAGTCATCTCAGTCTCACTGCTCTTAAACCCTGAATGAACAGAAGCAATCACAAAGTCAAGCTTCTTAAGCACACTCTCCTTCAAAACAAGTTTTCCATTCTTATCAATATCCACCTCTGCTCCCTTCAGCAAAGTAATCTTTGAAAACTTCTTATTAACTTTATCAATCTCTTTCATCTGCCTCAGCAGCCTTCTCCCATCAAGCGGATGTGTAATCTTAACATTGCTCACATGGTCACTAATCCCTAAAAATTTATACCCCTTCTCAATACCTTTTCTCGCAATCTCTTCAATAGAATCACTGCCATCGCTCCACTTGGTATGCACATGCAAGTCTCCTTTAACATCTTTAACCAGTTTAGGAAGTTTATAAGAAGCGGCTGCCTCAATCTCACCCTTGTCTTCTCTCAACTCAGGCTCAATAAAAGGCAAGCCTAACTTCTTATATACATACACCTCTTTTTTCCCAGCAATCACTTTCCTGCCTTTAAACAGGCCGTACTCGCTGAGCTTAAATCCCTTCTTTATGGCAATCTTCCTCAACTCTATATTATGCTCCTTAGAGCCAGTGAAGTACTGCATAGCAGAACCAAAAGCATCATTCTTAACAACCCTAATATCAACTTGCAAACCACCGCTTAACTTAACAGAAGCCTTTGTAGAACCCTTAGCCAAAACCTTCTTAACATCATCCATAGTAGTAAAAAACTTTATAACCTTCTCAGGTTTATTAGTAGAAACTAGTATATCAACATCATGCACAGTCTCCTTCATCCTCCTAATAGAACCAGCCAAGCCAATTTGCTTAACCTCAGGCAATTTCCTAATCTCTTCCTCAATATCTCTCGCAGCAGGCAGCACATGACCAAGAAGAAACCTACCTTTGCTGCCCTCCAAAGTCTTAATCCCTTCAAGAATCTCTCTTTCAGTCTTCTCTCCCAAACCTTCAAGTTTTCTAATCTTATGCAGCTTAGCAGCCCTCTTCAAATCTTTAATATTCTTAACCTTCAGCTTCTCAAACAACAGCTTAGCAGTCCTTGGCCCAATCGCTGGAATGCTCATCATCTTCTCCAGTTCAATCGGAACCTTCTTCTTTAACTTCTTCAAATACTTCAGCTTTCCAGTCTTAATAATCTCTTCAATCTTTTTGGCTATATGCTCTCCAACACCAGGAACATCTTCAAGCTTGCCATTCCTATAAACATCCTCAATATCCTCAGACAAGTTTTCAATACTCTGCGCAGCCTTTCTATAAACATTAGGCTTCCATTGAATGCCTTGAATCTCCAGAATATCAGCAATCTCATAGAATATTCTAGCAATCTCAGAGTTCTTCATGCACAAATCTTTGGTTTAAAAGTTTATAAAATTATCTTTTAATGAAGAATCAGAAAATGATATCATAAAAGCCAGCGAAAATATCAACAAATTCAATCAATTCAGAAGTATAAAAGTAAAGGAAAAAAGTCTTTTAACTCTTCTTCAGTCATAGGTGGGTTAGAACTATAATGATTTTCGCCTGTCTCAATAAAATTAGAAAAACGTTTTACTACAAACTCTTCAACTAATCCATTCTTTTTTTCTCCAGATAAAACCATTGCAATCCAATCGTTTGCATCATAAAGGCTATATATGATATTATCAGTAGCATGTTCCTCCTGATACACAATTCTATTGGTAAGATCATACTCCAGTTCTCTTTGGATACATTCTTCCATATCAAAGTCTCTATGACTTACAATATAACCTTTCAACCAATCAACCTCTGCATATAATTCTTCTCCAGGGTATACAAAATTTAGACTGGGATTACCATTTTTTGGATTCAGTTTCAGGAAATATCCTAAAATTCCCATGAATTCTTCGGGAATGCTCCAACCATCCCATAGACTGTCCAATGCATGTGCAATTAATTCTCCATCTTCCAAATACTTTTCTTTATCATCCCCTGAATGTTCATCATAAAGAATCTTAAAATTTACCAGACTATACAAATTAATTTCTAGGGGACTTCTAAGCATATCTTCAATACCATATCTTCTAAGAACTTGTTCACTTGTATTAGATATCTCATTAGGAGAATAATTATCCCATACTAATTCATGGAGAGCCCCATGGCCAACTGCTAACACATGCTCTTTAAAAGGATTCTCCTCAGAGTCTGATAAAGCATTAATGTCTAATACCATCACATCATCACCATTTAATTATTTAGTTTGGGTTTTATACCCCGATGCTTGCATCGGCTTAATACGCAAACTAAATACTAAAAATACCCCGCAGCTTGCTGCGATTGGGATTTTTTATTGTTCGATGTGTCCTCCTTTTTGTGAATCTTCTAAACCCCATGTGTAATAAAGAGATTCAAAAATTCTTTCAATATTTGGGCTGAAAATCTCTTTTGCATAATTTGCAACAAGTGAAGCATACTCCTGGAAAAGATCTTGCTGATCTTCTGGGATTTCATCACCTGTGAAAGATAATGAAGGAATCATTTCCTTTGCTTGTCGAGCAAGAGCCAGGGGTTCTTCCTGATAAAATTCTACTCTAAAAGGAAGCATAGCATAATCAGATAAACATACTCTTGGAGAAAAAAGCCCGCACCCTACCACAAAAGCACTAGCAGACATCGCTGCTGACAGTACAATAGTTGTTAAAAATCTTTTCATATAATCCTAATATCAAATTCTTCTATAAATGTCTCTATATTGTAACTACTATTAAGAGGTATATAATCTAATAGTTCATGGACAAGGAGATATAACACAATTATACAACCTAATACAGAAAATCAACTTCATCTGATCTAACCACTATCTCTACGGGCTTTTTCTTTTTAATGACAGGTTTAATCTTCTCAAAAACATCCTTTTTATCTTTTTGAGAAACTTCTTTCTCTTCCGACTCAAACTTCAAATCAGGATTCATCTCCAACCCTTTCTTGAAATTGATATTGCCGCAATTAATGCAGCGAAAGTATGCTCCCCATTTGCTTGAATTCAGGTCAAGCCATTCTCCGCATATGCACTTAAGGTCCACCAGTTTAGTTTTCTTATGCTTCTCGCACACAGGAATCTTCTGAGAATTCTTAATAATAGCAGTCTTGCCGCAAAACGGGCAATTATTCACTTTAGACTGCCCATATCTCTTTGGAATATACATCTTAATCAGAATAAGAGGGTGGTTTAAATTCTTTTTTATTTCTGAAGAAAAAGCCTCGGGTGGGAATCGAACCCACGACCTTGCGCTTACCAAGCGCACGCTCTACCGACTGAGCCACCAAGGCATATATAAACAAGAATTTCGCTTCTATTATATAAATTTATTTCAAAACATCCATCATCCAGTCCTTATACTCCTTATTCAGGTTATCAACATTCCAACTTAATATGCAAGGCGTATCATAAGAATGCACCTCTTCTACCATGCATTTAACTTTCTCATAATTATCATCCTTAGTCTTAGCAACCACAACAAACTCATTATCCTCTTCAATCTTCCCCTTCCACCAATACATGCTGTTAATAGGAAAGAAATTAGTACATGCCACCAGCTTATTCTCCAACAGAACCCTGCTTACCTTCACAGCCTCTTCCTTATCCTTGCAGGTAATATAGACGATTATCATGTTATGTATAGAATATAATTCACTTCTCTTCCTTCTCAGCAGTAATCGCTTTCACAGGGCACACCTGCACGCAAATCAAGCAACCTTTGCAATAATCAAGGTCAGTCTCGCTCCTTTTCCCTTTAATGGTAGGGATAGACATGTCAGGGCAGTACATCCCGCAAAGCCCGCATTGTGTACACTTCTTCACATCCCATACGGGCTTAAACGATCTCCATCCGCTGGTCTTATTCTTCACAGTAGAGCCAGGCTCAGTAACAACAGCACCAATAGTTATTTTCATTTGTAAATATTCCTCATTTCTTCGCGTTATGATATACTTCTCTAACAACCTTCTTATTCAGGTCAGCAATCTTCTTACCCTTTCTCTCAATAAAAATCTCATCAATCGCTTTCTCCAGTGAAGGCAATGAAACCAATTCAGTCACTGCTGAGAACGCTCCCAGCATTGCAGTATTAACAATCGGCTTCTTAAAAATCTCCAAAGCAACCGCAGTGGCATCAACAGTCTTAACCTCAAAATCTCCCTTAATCCCAAAAGATGAAGGCTTCTTGTTTGAATTAATAACAACCAACCCCTTCTTCTTAAGACCCTTTGTAACATCAACCTTCTTAACCAGTGAAGGCTCAAGCACAACCACAATATCAGGCGTATAAACATGTGACCTAAGATTAATCTTCTCATCAGAAAGTCTAACAAAAGCCTTCACAGGAGCACCACACCTTTCAACTCCAAACATAGGAAAAGTCTGGCTCTGTTTATCATCATAAAATGCAGCAATAGCCAGCAACTGTCCAGTTGTAACCGCTCCTTGTCCACCTCTTCCATGAATAACTATCTCAATCATACTCTTATACCAGAATCTTTTTGTATATTAATGTTTCTATACACATAAACCTTTATATACCCCTAAACCACTCTCATCCTTATGACAGACTTCAAACAACTCTATCAAAAGAACCTTGAGCTAACAAAGCAGAACATCAAGGAATCAGTAAGCAAGGACATCTTCATAGTTCAGGCTATCAACAGCATTGATGAACTCAACAGGCTCATAAACACGCTTTCAAAAAGAATCAGAGAATGGTACTCATACTGTCTTCCAGAGCTTGATAAATCAATAGAAGACAACCAGCGCTTAGCAAAACTCATTCTCACAAAGACCAGGAAAGAGCAATTAAAGGAAATAGGCCTAAAAGAAGAAGGCTCCATGGGCAAAGAATTCAGCAAAACTGAACTATCTCTATTAACAGAGCTTGCCAAAGAGCTAACCAATCTATATGAACTAAAAAACAAAGGCGAAGCCTACCTTGAAATATTAGTAAAAGAGCTCTGCCCTAACATGCACACCTTAACAGGAGCATTAATTGGCGCAAGACTAGTAGAATTAGCAGGCTCATTAAAGAAATTGGCAACAATGTCAGCATCCCAAGTCCAATTATTGGGCGCAGAAAAAGCCCTCTTCCGCCACTTAGTAAAAGGCAGCAGATGCCCTAAATACGGAATTCTGCACGAACATCCCTTAATCCAGAAAGCAAAAAAGTCAGACCATGGCAAAGTAGCAAGACGCCTGGCAGACAAAATCTCAATCGCTGTAAGGGTTGACTTCTTTAAAGGGAAATTTATTGGAGACAAGCTGAAGAAAGAGTTAGAAGAGAAGTTAAACAAAAACTAAATCACAACCTTTATATTTAACCTTAACCAAATTCTAAATTATGAAATTCAAAATCACAGGCACAGTCATGCAAACTGTAGGCTTTGAGCTAGACAAAGATGAATCCATCTACTCAGAATCAGGAGGTATGGCCTGGATGTCTGATAATATAAGAATGGAATCAGGCACAAGAGGCGGCCTCATAGAAGGCATAAAAAGAAAGTTCTCCGGTGAATCAATCTTTCTAAACACTTTTACATGCAAAGAAGGCAAAGGCATCATCACATTCGCATCAGAATTCCCTGGCAAGGTCATCCCCATCAAATTTGAGGACACCAAGGAAATCATCTGCCAGAAAGACGCATTCATGTGCGCCCAGGAAGGAATATATCTAAAAATGCACTTCAGGAAAAGATTAGGAGCAGGCTTCTTTGGCGGTGAAGGCTTCATCCTACAAAAACTCTCAGGCAAAGGTTATGCATTCGTAGAACTTGCAGGAGAAATAATTGAGATGACCCTCAAAAAAGACCAGGTATTAAAGGTAGACACTGGTCATATAGCCATGTTCGAGCCCAGTGTAGATTTTGACATAGAGCTCGTAGAAGGCGTCAAAAACATCTTCTTTGGAGGAGAGGGCTTATTTTTGTCTACCTTAACAGGGCCAGGCAAAGTCTGGCTCCAAAGCATGCCCTTAGCAAACCTTGCAGGCAAGATAGGAAAATATCTTATCACTGGTAGATCATCAGGAAGATCAAGAAGTGGCATAAGCGGTGCCATACAAAACATGGGGTTAGGTGTATAAAATGCCTAATCTTTTACTATTTATAACCTTAACAATCATAACCTTTATGTTCTTATTATTCCTCTTTCCCAAAATACTCTATTATGTAGTATTAGTGTATCATTTATTCAAGCAAAAAAATAAAAAGAAGAATAAAAACAAATTATATTCTTTAAAGAGCCTTAAAGAAATAAACTCTGAAAAAATCAAGATATAATAATCTTAATTATTCCTTTTTAGGCTCTTCTTCGCCAAAGTCTTCTGTATCTTCTGCTTCTGGTTCAGCTTGCGTTTCTTTCCCTTCTACTGGTTGCTCTTCTTCCTGAGGTGCTGCTTCAGTATCTTCAGCAGGTTTTTCTTCTCCAGCATCCTGAGCTTCTTCTCCCTCAGCTTGCGGCTGTCCTTCTCCTACAACTTCAGCAAAACCAACCTTTCTGAAGACTTTTGTAACTCTTACCTTTACATTGTCTCCTTCTTTGGTGTTTGGAATAAACAACACAAAACCATTTTTCTTTGCGATGCCATCTCCTTTTGCACCAACAGCTTCTATTGTTACGTCCAATTCTTCACCTTCTCTAACAGGTGAACTTCCTGATCTTTCAAATCCTTCCATACTTCTTCTCACCTTCCATATATTTAATAATTTATATAGTAAGATATTCAGAAGTAGTATTTAAATTTGATGTTTTTTCTAATCAAAATAGAAAACCTTAAATAATAGCAAGCCAAGATTTTTAAGAAGAAAAGAGTGGGCCATATGACGAGAATAAACAAAATAGTGATGCATGGGTTTAAAAGTTTCGCAAAGCGGACTGAGATACCCTTTGGAAACGATTTTAACTGTGTTCTTGGTCCTAATGGCTCCGGCAAATCCAATGTCATGGATGCTCTTTGCTTCGTTCTTGGTAAATCTTCAACAAAATCTTTAAGGGCAGAAAAATCCGCTAACCTGATTTACAATGGTGGAAAAAGCAAGAAACCATCAAAGTCCGGTGAAGTTTCAATTTATTTTGATAATAAAGAGAAAGTCTTTCCTACTAAAGATGCAGAAATAAAAATCACAAGAGTTGTCCGCTCAAAAGGCAACTCAGTCTATAAAATCAATGACCAGACCAGGACAAGGCAACAGATACTTGACCTTCTCTCCATTGCAAAGATTGATCCAGAAGGCTATAACATAATTCTTCAGGGAGATATTGTAAGATTCACAGAAATGCCAGCCATGGAAAGAAGAAAACTCATTGAGGAAATATCAGGCATATCAGTATATGAAGATAAAAAGCAGAAAGCCTTAAACGAGCTTAACAATGTTGAAGGCAAGTTAAAAGAAGCAGAAATAGTGCTTTCTGAACGTGGCAACTACCTTAAAGAGCTTGAAAAGGACAGAAATCATGCTTTAAAATATAAGGACATGTGCGACAAGATAGATCAAAATCAAGCTTCCTACCTTAAGCTCAACATTGACAGAATAGAATCTGATAAGAAATCAAACCAAGAAAAATCAGACAAAATCAAAACTGAAATAGACAAGCTAAACAAGAACATAGAAGACATTAAGAAAGGCATCAGAGAAAAGAAAGACGAAATCAAGAAAATTTCTGATGAAATTGAACAAAAGGGCAGGAAAGACCAGGTTCTTCTAAACAAAGAGGTTGAAAATCTAAAGATAGATCTCACTAAGAAGAGCGCAAGGATTGAAACAGTTAAGAATGAAATAGAGAAAGTTAAGAAAAGAAAGCTTGACCTAAAATCAGATATAGAAGAAATAAACAACAAAATTGGTGAGTTTGAAAATAAAAAGAAAGACATGGAGAACCTCATCGCTAAAAAGCTCCGGGAAAAATCAGAATTTGAATCCAAAATAATCCAGTTTCGTGAAAAGAACAAGCTTGACTCTGTTGGTGACATAGAAAAGGACATTGATGAGCTTGACAAGGCAGCTGAAGACAAGCAGAAAGAGATTCAGGCACTAAGGGAAGAGCAGCACAACCTATTAAGAGAAAAAGATAGAGTTGAACATTTAGTCAATGTTACAGAAGAAAAAATTACCAAAGTCTTTGAAGTAGAAAAGGAAAACAAGCAGCAGATTAATGTTCTAAAGCTAAAAAGGGACGAATTCAAAAGAAGCACTCTTGATCTAAACAAGCGCCTTGAAGAAGACTCAGTATTATCCGCCAAGTTGGCAAACATGAGAAAAGAAATAGTAATTCACCATGAAACACTTTCCAAGCTAAATGCGCGAAACATAGGCATCCAGGAAAGATTCACTGGAGACATTGCCATTAAAAAGATTTTAGAGCAGAAAAACAAGATCTCAGGCATATACGGCACAGTAAGCGAGCTCGGCAATGTAAGCTCAAAGTATTCTTTAGCCTTAGAAATCGCTGCTGGAAAAAGAATGAACAGCATAGTTGTAGGCAATGATAAAGTTGCAGCAACCTGTATAAGATACCTTAAAGAAAACAAGTTCGGCACTGCAACCTTCCTTCCATTAAACAAGCTAAAAGATATCGACACACGAAGTGATGTAAAAGCATTAGCCAAAGCAAGAGGCGCTTATGGTCTTGCCACTGACCTTGTATCATATGACACCCAATTCAAGAAAGTATTCAACTATGTTTTCTCTAACACTATAGTGGTTGACAATCTAAACGTTGCCAGAAGAATAGGTATTGGAAGCGCAAGAATGGTCACCCTTGATGGCGATATAACCGACACCAGTGGTGCTATGCACGGCGGCTACAGGTCAAAGAAACGGCAGGGCATGGGTTTTACAGAAAAAGAAGTAAACTCTGATATCCAAGTCCATGAAGGCAAGATAAGCGAGCTCACAGGTCTAATCAAAAGCCTTGAATCAAGAAGAACAGAAAATGAAGACATGATAACCAAGCTAAGAACAGACAAGGCTAACCTTGAAGGAGAGATAATCACCATGGAAAAAAGTCTTCACCTTGAATCTGATGACCTTGACATATCTCAACGCAAGAAAACTGACCTTGCAGAAGAACTGTCCAAAGTTGATAAAAACATCAGAGAAATTGAAGGAAAAATCTCCACTGTCAACAGAACCTTTACTACCATAAAAATAGACAAGCAAAAGCTAAAAGGAAAGATAGGCACATTAAGAGATCCCAGGTTAATCGCTGAGCTAAGGGCATTTGAAGAGAAAAGAACAGAACTTAAAGAACAGCTCATAAAATATGAAAGTGAAATTAAGAATATTAAAGATCAAATTACCAGTATCCATAAACCAGAGCTTGATAAAATCAGCCAAATCCTTAAACAGCTTGACAAAGAAGAGGATGGCTTTATTGGAGAACAAGAAGGCCTTGCAGACTTCATTGAATCTGAGGAGAAAGTTCTCCAGGATAAGGAAGAGAAAGCAAAAGAGTTTTATAACAAATTCAAGAATTTGTTTGACAAAAGGAACAAAATCAATGATGAAGTGCAAATCTCTGAAAAGCTTGTATCTGACCAGCAGGAGAAAAGTCGGGAAGTTGAAATTAAATGTAACATGTTCTCATTAAAAGAAGCTGAGCTGAACGCAAAGTTATCCACCTTAAACCAGGAATTTGAACAGTATCATGGCGTAAAGCTTGATTTAAGTAAGTCAGAGAAAGAATTAAAGGAAGAGATAAGAAGATTTGAGAAAATGAAAGAAAACATAGGCTCTGTCAACATGCGAGCCCTTGAGATATATGAAGAAGTTGAGAAAGAATTTAATAGGTTATCAAGCAAGAAAGAAACTTTAGACAGTGAAAGGGAAGACGTACTCAATATGATGAAAGAAGTTGAAGAACGGAAAAAGGAACTGTTCATGAAAACCCTTGATGTAGTCTCTAAGAACTTTAAGCAAATATTTGATACAATCACATCTAAGGGTGCAGAAGCCAACCTTGAACTTGAAACACCAGAAGATCCTTTTGATGGGGGCTTAATGATAAAGGTTAAGCTTACAGGCACCAAATTCCTTGACATAAGAAGCCTGTCTGGCGGTGAAAAGACGTTAACTGCATTAGCATTCATATTCGCTATTCAGGAACATGAGCCAGCATCATTCTATGTATTGGACGAAGTAGATGCAGCATTAGACAAACATAACTCAGAGAAATTCGCAAAACTTATAGCAAAATATGCAGACAGAGCCCAATACATAATCATATCCCATAATGATGGTGTTATATCACAGGCAAACAACCTATATGGGGTTAGTATGAATGAACATGGTATGTCAAAAGTTGTTTCTTTGAAGATATAAAAACGCCAGCGCCAGGATTTGAACCTGAATGAGCCGAAGCTCTCTCGCTTTCTAAGCAAAATACGTTCGAGGCGAGCGCGTTAAGCCGGATTCCGCCACACTGGCATATTACTAAGAATATTTCTATTGCCATTTATTTAACTTTCTCAAATCAATAAAAGAAAATAAATGCGTCGGCCGGGACTTTCGCCAGCTTTTCTGTTTTTTCCGAAGGAAAACTTAGGTTTGTGCCTGAAGGGAAACAAACCGCATTTTCCCAAGTTTTTTGCCTTGGCAAAAAAGCTGTTTCGAACCCGGATAAGCGGCTCTCTTCTAATTTCTTAGTGGAAGGCCGCTGTCATAGCCGTTAGACCACCGACGCATACTATTTAATAATTACTATTTGTTCACTTAAAGTAATATCGAAACATATAAATACTATTCCATTCTAGTATAATCTAAGGGGTATTTAAAAACTTGTCTAAAAACTTATTAAAAAAACAATTAATCTTGAGGTGAAACTATGAATAAAAAAATAACAAATCTAGTTTTTGTGAATATAATTCTAAGCATTGGCATATTAGGATATTTAATGTTTGGTCAGCAAGGCACTACATCTACCCAAGGAGATTTCATGAACTCTCTCAAAACCAATCTCCAGGCTCATGAAGAATTCCAAGGCTCTGGCTGGGAATATCCAAGAGTAACCATGCTAACCTCTGGCATATTAACCACTGCCAAACAAAACAACCTAGAATTTTATAATACTGCAAAAGACGGTGATTATCTATTAGAATTTACCGGTGCAAGCGTAATCTACAACTATAACGATGATGAAATAATTAACATAAGAGCATTTGAAACAGTACCTCAGGACCTGCTTCTAAAACTAATAGCGCATGAAGGATTAGAAAACTATGCAAACCAACAACCTAATATTATCGAGATAACCTCACAGAACCTTGAAAATCTAAAACAACAAATAAACGGTATAGACGAAACTCAAATAGGTAATTATATCGTTAGTTATCAGGACTTAGTTCTCCTCTATGATTATATGCAGGATACTGTCTTAGATTCCATAAGATTTGAAGCTGTTCCGCAGGATTTGCTCCTAAAGCTAACAGCACATGATGAAATGCAGGCATATAAGGAAGTAGATCCTTTTAACATGGTCATTGTTAAGCAGGACAATCTTCAGGCTTTACAGCAGCAAATTGGTGGCTTGGATGAGACTCATATAGGTGCTTTCATCATTAGCTATCCAGACAACAGGGTTGTGATGTATGACTATGTTAATGACGCTATCTTAGTAAACAACGTCCTTCAACCGGTGCCATCAGAAGTTCAGGAAGAAGCCCCAACTCAACCAAATGAGTAAGTTCCATCATAAAGTATTAAAGCTTACTTCCGAGATTCCCAAGGGTAGCATAACTACCTATAAGATTCTCGCGGAGAAGCTTGGCACTAAAGCTTACAGGGCAGTTGGAACAGTCTTAAAAAACAACAAGCAACCAATCATAATCCCCTGCCATAGAGTAGTAAAAAGCAATGGGGAGCTAGGAGAATTCTCAAGCAAAATTTACAAAAAGGAAGACTTGTTAAAAGAAGAAGGTATAGAAGTAAAAAATAATAAGATAGTTAATTTTAAAAAAAAGATTTATAGCTTTAAATAGAATTAAAAGCTTTTTACTTCTTCTTTCTCTTCTTAATCTTCTTAATGTCCTTCTCAAGATTAAGCTTATCAAGCAATTCTTTATATCTATTCCTAATAGTAACTTCTGTCACTCCAGCAACATCAGCAACCTCTCTCTGCGTTCTCTTCTCTCCATGAATCAATGCAGAAACATACAAAGATGCAGCAGCAATACCTGTTGGTCCTCTGCCAGAAGTAAGTTCAGCTCTCTGGGCCTTATCAAGTATTTCAATAGCCTTTGTCTGAGTATCTGCACTTAATTTAAGCGAAGATGCAAACCTTGCAATATAATCAGCAGGATTGCTTGGTAGTATTGTAATACCTAATTCTCTTGTAACGAACCTATAAGTTCTTCCAATCTCTTTCTTTTCAATTCCTGATGCCTCAGAAAGCTCATCAAGTGTTCTAGGCACTTCATGCCTTCTGCATGCAGCATACAATGCTCCAGCTACAACACTTTCCATAGATCTTCCTCTTACAAGTCCTTTCTGTACAGCAAGCGTATAAATCCTAGCGCTCTCCTCTTCAACAGACTTAGGCAATTTAAGATAAGAAGCAACTCTCTTCATTTCAGCCAATGCAAGCTTAAGATTTCTTTCAATAGCAGTGCTAATCCTATACTGCCATTTCCTTAATCTAAAGAATTTATTTCTATCTTTGCCTCCAAGGCCATATAATTCAGATTTTCTACCAATATCAGTACCCATACCCTGATCAAACTGTGTATAGGTCATAGGGGCTCCTGTTCTCCTTCTTTTCTCCCCATCTTCAGAATCAAACTCTCTCCATTCTTGGGTGAAATCTACCATCTTGTCTTCTATAACAAGTCCACAATCTTTACAGATTATTTCACCTTTATCTTTATTAAAGAAAAGGTTAATACTTCCACATTCAGGACATTTTTTAACATAACTCATTTTAAGTCACCCACTAAATTATCATAATATATACTATAATTAGCGTCTATTATTAACAAAAATCTACCCCCAAAAAATATTCTTAATTTTTGTTATAATCTAATAAATACGATAAGTTTATATAGAAAAGAAGGTCACACTATATAAATCTTTCTATAATTTTTAGGTTTTTCACCAAATTTTCGCAAAAAACTTAAAGCCAAACATTTTATTTTACTCATGAAGTTTCAATGTAGGCATTGCAGCTTGTGCTGTTCAGACTCTACAATGCCTATAAACCTTACATTAGGGGACATATACAGAATAACTTCTTTCCTAAAAACAGAATTCAGCAAGCTTTTTTGGAACCATATTACAATATTTCCTTTCCCCAACCCAGAATATCCTCTTCTCTACGATTTTGAGCTTGGATTAAGGCTTCCCTGCAGGTTCAGGAAAAACCAAAGATGTTCCATATACAAAGCAAGACCATTAAACTGTAGATTATTTCCTTATTGGCTCCTTTCAAACCCTAACAAAGACGGCTACAAAGAATATATAGGGCCCACAAGAAAATGTATAAAGGATTATAAGGAAGACTCAATAAATAAAAAGAACTATCTTGAGTACAAACACAAAGTAGGCAACATAATTCTCCAAGAATCATCCTTAACAGAACATCTTTTCTCAAAAAACAACCTTAAAAAGTCCATAAGTCTACCAGGGGATCTTCCTTTCCCTCCTTCCATCCCTAAACAAAAAGAAATTTGGAAGATTATGCTCTGCAGTAAGAAAATAAACAAAGTAGACTATAAAGAACTACCTCATATAATAGCACATGCACTTAAAGATAACACCTTTCATACCGTCGAAGAATTAGAAATAATAGATCAAATCATTACTTGAAATATTTTTTTCATTCTTTTATTCTAGAAAATCTCCAGCATCCTACTTTAAACCTGTAAATCTTTCTTTTATGATAAGACAAACTGGATTTAATGGGAAAATCAAACTCCCACAAGTGAGTCACTTCAAATCCTCTCTCCTCTGCAAACTTTTCTACAAATTGAGCGCAATTCAGCTTATGAAATGAATAAACAACATCACTAATCTTAAACGCTGCCTCAAGAAATGCAGCATCAGCTCCTTTATCCTTAACTCCAAAAGGAGGATTCTGCATAACAACATCACACTTCCCTTCAAAATCCTTATTCATATCCAAATTCTTAACATCTTTCTCTATGAGAACTCTATTTTCCTTCTTTAACTGCTCACTTTTAACAGAAATAAGATTCTTCTTTGCTATTTCAAGTGCATCTTTATCATTATCCACAAAAAAAACCTTCTTAGCACCCAACAAAAGCGCTCCAATACCTAAAATGCCTGTCCCACAACCAAGGTCTACTATAACCTTATCTTCTATATCTCCTATCAGGAAAGCATTCCAAAGTATTTCAGCCCCTATCTCAGCATCCATAGGATACTGCTCAATCCCTACTTTTGGGCTTTCAAACACCTTCAGCCTTGATAAATTTATAGCTAAACCCGATTTTGATGCCTTTTTTGCCATTCTAACTCTCACTTTTGGGGCATTTTAGCCCTAATTTTGCATATTTATACTATTTATCTTCTATTATTTATTAATTATCTATTAATATATTATATTTGCTTCATTAATAAACTTATTTATCCTATCTAAATCATACCATTTTTCCTTAAAATTATTCTTCAAATTTGCTTAAATATTTTAATCATGTTTCTCTAAAATATTTTTTATTTTTTCTTATTTTTCTTCAACATCTTCCTACTAAATATCCTATTTAATATATCATTCTGCCTTCATTTTTGTCTCTTTTTTAGTCCCAATAAACTGTCTCGAGACAATCCTTGGACAATTTCTGCATTGTCTCACGTTGTCCCATTTTGTCTCAAAGAAAAATATCTTCGACGGGGTTAATCTTCTATTGTCTCATTATTGTCTCACATTGTCTCAAATATGTCTTGAGACAATCCTTTATCTCTACAAATTGTCTCATTTTCTACTTATATTTTCACCTGTTCTTCTTTATCGTCGTAGCAACACTCGTCCTCTCCTCATCAATTCTCTCATATCTTCTTAGTCCCATATTGTCTCACATTGTCCCAAAAGTTGTCCCATTGTCTCAGTGGGGTGATATTTATAGAAAAACTTATATATATA
>Ga0187833_10000842_pt1 | contig 35859 bp, 29 predicted proteins | sample ETNtaG_37_FD_167968 | JGI IMG/M metagenome (GOLD analysis project Ga0187833, IMG submission 167968) | Marine microbial and viral communities from oxygen minimum zone, Eastern Pacific Ocean - ETNP2014_SV_400_PacBio MetaG (Illumina Assembly) | ecosystem: Environmental > Aquatic > Marine > Hypoxic...
GGATTGCCAATATATTTTAGTTATTTATTATCCAAAAAAATAGTGCCGATTTTATTGTCTGTCCAATTGGAACAGAATAGAAGAAGCTCTACAGAGAGTAATATCTGCAATAGTATTAGTATATGGATTCACTATCTTTCTTCCATAAACGGATACCGATAATCTGTAGGCGGTTCAAATGTTTCTTTAATAGTACGTTGTGAAACCCACCGAATTAAATTGAAGATAGAACCAGCTTTGTCGTTTGTTCCAGACGCTCTGCTTCCTCCGAACGGTTGCTGTCCAACAACAGCTCCAGTGGGTTTGTCATTAATATAAAAATTTCCTGCTGAGTGAGAGAGTGTTTGTTTTACTTCATTCACAATCGCAGGTTCATCTGAAAAAACTGCTCCAGTAAGGGCATAGGGAGAGGTTGAGTCTACAAGCTTCAGGGTATCACCCCAATCCTTTGGATCATACACAAAAATAGTGAGAACAGGACCAAAAATTTCCTCTTTCATGGTTTTAAATTGAGGGTTGGTTGTTAATATGGTGGTGGGTTCAATAAAATATCCAATCGAGTCATCGTAGTTGCCTCCTGTAAGAATTTGTGCATCATCGGAATTTTTAGCATAATCAATATATCCTGAAATAAAATCAAAAGCAGAATTGTCAATGACTGCATTAACATAATGAGTAAAATCCTCTGGATCACCCATCTTGATGGTTTTTACTTCTTTGATAAATTTTTCTTTTACTTCATCCCAAATAGTTGAGGGAATATAGGCTCTGGAAAGGGCGGAACATTTCTGTCCTTGAAATTCAAACGCACCTCTAACCATAGCTGTTACTAGTCCGTCAATATTGGCTGATTCGTGGGCGATGCAAAAATCTTTTCCTCCGGTTTCTCCAACGATGCGGGGATAGGATTTATACTTTTGTATATTTTTACCAACTGTTTTCCACATATTTTGAAAGACGGAAGTGGAGCCCGTGAAGTGGACACCAGCGAGGTCAGGATCATTCATCACCTGAGGCCCTACCACAGAGCCATCTCCAGGAATGAAATTAATGACTCCATCCGGTAGTCCAGCTTCCTTGAACAGTTTCATGATAAAATAGGCTGGATATACTGTGCTGGAGGCTGGTTTCCACAGTGCCACATTTCCCATGAGCGCCGGGGCGGAAGGGAGGTTTGCGGCGATGCTAGTAAAATTGAATGGGGTAACAGCAAATACAAACCCCTCCAATGGACGGTGTTCTGTAGAATTTTTCATTCCATCGGGAGAGTACATTGGCTGTTGCTGATACAATTCCTGGGCGAACCATGCATTAAACCTCCAGAAATCTATGAGCTCACAGGCTGCATCAATTTCCGCCTGAAAAGCATTTTTACTCATGTTCAGTATTGTAGCGGCATTGATGGTATCTCTCCAAGAATTTGCCAAGAGGTCAGCCATTTTTAAAAATATTGTTGCGCGCTCTTCTAGGGGCGTTTTTGACCACCAATTCCATGAGTCCATGGCGGACTCTATGGCCAATTGAATTTCTTTTTCTCCCGCTTTGTGAAAAATCCCCAGAACGTGCTTGTGATCATGGGGAATAATACATGTTCCGACATTTCCCGTTTTTATTTCCTGACCGCCTATAATAACCGGAATCTCAACCTTTGTAGATTTGAGCTCTGTGATTTTGGTTTTTAAGGAAGATTTTTCCGGAGAACCGGGAGCATAGTTTTTGATCGTTTCGTTTTTCGGTTTTGGGATGTTAAAAGGTGTGTCTTTCATGATAGAATTTATAGTGTTTATTGATTGAATTTATAATGTAAAATGGCGGGAAAGGTAAAGTGGAAATGGATGTGAAACAAGAATAGTAATTCGGTTTTAATAGAAATAAAAGCTTGTAAGTATTTCACATACTATTTTTAGCTATAAAGTATTAGGGTTTTGGATAATTCCGCGACCTATTACTCCTGATAAAATTAAGGTGCCACCAATCAGAGCATTTACTCCCATATTTTCTCCTAAAAATAAAAAGGCAAAAATAGGATTAAAAATAGGTTCAACAACGGGATAAATAATCGCATCCAGTGCGGACACATATTTTATAGCCATACTGTACAATATGTATGCAAATCCAAGCTGGACCACACCTAAAAATATGATCATGAGCCAGTGATCAATTTCAAATGGTATTGCTTGACCGTAGAAAGGGGAGCAAAGCAAAAAAGTAATTAGATTGCCTAAAATTACTGTATCGATAGGTCTGCCATCTTTTTGCTTACGCATAAAAAGGGTCAGGCCTGCAAATCCAAACCCTGACAACAGAGCAAAAATATTCCCCCACAATTGACTGAAAGATAGGTCATCCATAAAAAAATATCCTAATCCAGTCAAAATGATAAAAATAGAAAGCCAGTCTATTTTTGTAGATTTTTCTTCCAGAAAGGAAAAACTAAAGATTGCAACATAGACGGGAGCTGAAAATTGAATCAGAATAACATTGCCAGAGGTTGTCATTTTGTTTCCTATTACAAAACAAATTACCATTAAAGTATAAGACAGGGCACCCCCCCAAGTATACCTACCAAAGTTAGAAAGCTTGGGCCTGCTGTAAGAGTATATTAAAATAAGTGTAATTCCACTTCTCAGGCCTGCAATAGTTAGCGGAGGCCATGGGATGGCCTTTATTATGAAACCGCCAGTGCTCCATAAGATTCCCGTGAGTATAAGGAATATAATAGCAGTTTTCCTGCTAAGGCTAGACTCTGAAAGAATATTTTTTTGATGAATCAAAATTTACCCTATTGGTTAGCAAAAGAAATAATTTTGAAATGTTTACCTGCTCTTGCAAAAACTTGTTTGGGAATGAGAAAACTATTAAACAAACTATCACCCATCTTTTTGAGTCACTTACCTCAAAACTCAACAACGATTTGTTTCAAAATTCCACGCTGTTTTTTAATGAGAGCAAGTGCACTCTCATCATCCTTCGCCTATATCAGTGAACATAATTGTTTGCGAGTTTAAGGTTGGGTTTTTAGTGGATGTCATTGGTTAATTTAATCTACTGATAGTTGTTCACAGAATAACTTTATATCAGACCACCAATGGTTTTAATTTTATAGCCCACTATGACAAAAATACAGACAAATCCGAGAGTCCGTTTTGCACCTAGCCCAACGGGACAACTTCATTTAGGTGGAGCAAGAACGGCCTTATTCAATTGGCTATTTGCGCGTTCATATAAAGGACAATTCCTATTGAGAATAGAGGATACGGATAAAGTTCGTTCCAAACAGAAATTTGTGGATCAGATCTGTGAATCTCTGATTTGGATGGGATGTAGGTGGGATGAAGATTTGAAATTTCAATCCAAAAGAAATGAATTGTATGAATGTAAACTACAAGCTTTGCTTGAATCGGGAAATGCCTATCGCTGTTTTTGTGAAAAGGATAAATTAGCGAATATCCGCAGTGAAAGAGAAAAAGCTGGGATGGGCTATAGCTATCCCGGTACCTGCCGTTCCCTCAATAATAACGATATTAAAGTAAAACTTGAGAATAATACGTCAAATGTTATTAGAATTAAAATACCGGAAGGTGAAACTAGGTTTTTAGATTCCATTTATGGAGATATTTCAGTGAACAATGATGAACTGGATGATTTCATTGTTGCTCGGACGGACGGTTCTCCAACCTATAATTTTACTGTTGTTGCGGATGACAACGATATGAACATTACCCATGTCATTCGCGGTGAAGATCATATTTCAAATACACCAAAGCAAATCATTCTTTATAAAGCATTGGGGTATGACATACCTCAATTTGCTCATTTACCCATGATATTGGGTGAGGATAAAAAACGATTGAGTAAACGGCACGGAGCTATGGGAGTTCAGGAATTCAGAGATAAGGGATTTTTGAATTCTGCCCTAGTTAATTATCTTGCATTATTGGGATGGAATCCCGGGACGGAACAGGAATTATTTTCTCCTGAAGAGCTTACCCGGAAATTTTCAATTGACCGTGTTCATAAGAAAGGGGCGGTATGGGATAATCAAAAATTGGAGTGGATTAATCAGCAGACAATCCTAAGAATGCAAAATGATGATATTTTGGTACAGATTCTTAATATTGATTCACAGTGGGGAGAAAAACAACAAGAAGAAACTCTTCTTTCTGTTATTGAGTTAATGAAGCCCAGGAGTAAAACTTTTGTTGAGTTTATTGAGACCACAGATTACTTTTTCAACGATCCAAAAGAGTACGATCCAAAAACCATAAGAAAACGCTGGAAAAATTTCGATGTAAATGAGCTTGTAAATGAGTATATACAATGCCTAGAGACTGTCGAGGATTGGGCTGTTGAAAATGTGGAAGTTGAATTAAGAAATTTGAGTGACAGAAAAAATATTAGTCCTGCAAAACTAATTCATCCTGTTCGATTGGCGTTGAGTGGAATAGGTGTAGGACCGTCCTTATTTCACATGATGAAAGTTTTAGGTAAAGACATTTGTGTTAGGAGATTGAAGAAAGCGGTAGATTCGCTTCCGGTTGAGAAACATTGAAAAATAATAATGATTGAATCAATAAATTTTATTCAGAAGATCATCGAAGATGATTTAGCTTCAGGAAAGCACCAAGAGATCATTACTCGATTCCCCCCAGAACCAAATGGCTATCTTCATATTGGTCATGCAAAATCCATCTGCATCAATTTTGGGTTTGCTGAACAATATAATGGCACATGCAATCTTAGATTTGACGATACCAATCCATCTAAAGAAGAAGAAGAATATGTCAATTCCATTATTGAAGATGTGAAATGGTTGGGATTTGACTATGGAGGCGAGGCCCTGTATGCATCGGATTATTTTGATGAGATGTACAGTCATGCAGAAACTTTAGTAAAAAAAGGAAAAGCCTTTGTCTGTGATATGACAGCTGAAGAAATAAATAATTTCCGAGGCACTCTAAAGGAACCTGGGAAAGAGAGTCCTTTTAGAGAGCGATCTATTGACAAAAATCTTGATCTATTCAGAGGGATGAAAGCAGGGAAATTCCCCAATGGCTCAAAAGTTTTAAGAGGAAAAATTGACATGAGTCATCCTAACCTAAATATGAGAGATCCTGTTATCTACAGGATTTTGCATGAAAATCACCATCGTACCGGTGATACATGGTGCATTTATCCTATGTACGACTGGGCGCATGGGTTGGAGGATTCTATCGAGGGGATTACCCACTCTCTCTGCACATTGGAATTTGAGGATCATCGTCCTCTATATGATTGGTTTTTGGAACAATTAGATGTATATCGTCCCCGACAAATTGAATTTGCCAGATTGAATCTTAATTATACTGTCATGAGCAAACGTATGCTCCTTGAACTGGTGGAAGGAAATCATGTTTCAGGCTGGGATGACCCACGAATGCCCACTATTTCTGGAATGCGTCGTCGTGGATATTCCCCAGCATCCATTCGCTCTTTTGCAGAAAAGGTTGGTGTTGCAAAGCGGGATATGATAGCGGATATGGCATTGTTAGAGTATTCTGTGAGGGAAGATTTAAACAAAACTGCATTGAGATTTATGGGTGTTTTGGATCCATTAAAGGTGGTCATTGAAAACTTCCCTGATGGAGAAGTGGTTGAGGTGGATGGAATCAACAACCCTGAAGATCCAGATGCAGGAAAACGCAAAATCCCGTTTACAAAAGAACTTTATATCGAAAAATCTGATTTTATGGAAGATGCACCCAAAAAGTTCTTTCGTTTAACCCTAGGAAAGGAAGTAAGGCTGCGCTATGCATTTTTTATAACCTGTACAAAAGTGATAAAAAATGAAAATGGAGAAGTAGTCGAATTGCGATGTTTCTATGATCCGGATACCAAAGGAGGTTCTGCATCTGACGGTAGAAAAGTAAAGGGTACTCTTCATTGGGTTTCTGCTGGTAGATCAATCCCCGCTGAGGTAAGATTGTATGATAGATTGTTTACTTCAGAGAACCCAGGGAAAGTCCCTGATGGAGATCACTTCTCTGATAATCTTAATCCTGATTCATTAAAAATATTAAAAGATTGCAGAATAGAGCCGGCGATATCAGCCATTGAAAAGGGTGTGACCATTCAATTCGAGCGGCAGGGATATTTTTGTCTTGATCAAATGGATTCAACCCAGGATGACCTCGTGTTTAATCGAACCGTTCCCTTAAGAGATTCATGGAAAAAGATCCAGGATAATAATTCTAAATAATCAAAATGACTCATTGGAATAATAAGGCAATAGGCAGGGTCAAATTTCTAAATCCCCATTTTTTATTGTAAATAATTTTATTAGGATAAGATGAAAATGAAAAAATATATGACCACACTACCTATCGTTGTCTTAACCACAGTTGCTTTATGTGGAGTCACAAAAGACAGCACAACCAATAAAGAATTGAGAGATCTACCAATAGTGAAGATCAAGACAATGAAGGGAAAAAATATCTTAACAGATAAGATCATCGAGGAAAAATTAACATTTGTAAGTTTTTGGGCTACCTGGTGTGTCCCCTGTCTAAAAAAAATGAAAAAACTGGAAATATTACATCATAAATACAGTGAAAATAATTTTCAGGTTTTGGGTATAAATGTAGATGATTCTAAAACTGCTAGAAAAATAACATCTATTCTAAAATCAAAAAATATTACTTTTCCTGTATATTTAGATATGGAACAGAAATTTTTTAGCAAATTCAATTCAGAGGCGCTTCCCTTTTCAATATTGGTTTCACAGGATAATAAAATATTGTGGGAGCATACAGGCTATATCCCCGGGGATGAAAAAGAAATTGAATCTATTATTTTGGATGCTCTTGGGTTGACAATGGAAACCTCAGAAGATTCCACATCAGTGGCTAAACCAGAACAATAAAAAGCATTTCACATATCCTTATACTTCTTCTTTTTTATCTTTTTGGGATAGGCTCATCCCTTTTTGGAATAAGTGTCAATGGTGGTATTTATTCCCGCTATGGTGAGAGTGTCCAAGTCGAAGATGCATTTACCTATATAGAAAACTATCTCTCGATAAATTTTGAAGGAAATTCGTGGAATCTCAACTCTGAATTTTCATATAATAAACCTCCTGAATTAGGAATCGAATTTTCTGGGATTCGCACATTATCTTTAAATATCATTCGAGATAGTTGGTCACTGGATGCAGGGCATTTGACTGCCGTTTTCGGTAATGGATTGGCCTTTAATTTTTTTGAAGATAAATTCCTAGATTTTGACAACCGTCCTTTTGGTCTTCGGATGGATGTTGAGCTGAATGAGCAATTTCAATTAATGTCGTTAATTGGATCTCGGTCTGAATTTTCATCTTATTCGCCTTTGGCGAATAGAACACCGGATATATTCACTAATTTTGATGTAGCTGGGGTTCAGGTAAATTATTTTCCTGATAACGGAGATTGGAACAGTGGAGCATACATAACCGGAACGAAGTTTATGTCTCCCGTAGAAATTGTATCACTGGATCCAGTAACATTGACCCCATCTCAAAAGGATACACTTCAACAAAATGCATTTATTTTAAATGGAGGATTGACTTATACCATATATCGTGAAAAATGGGAATGGACGTTTGAATATGGATCTTTGAAGAAATGGTTTGATATTCCTGTATTTGCGCAGAATATTGGAAGTAATATTGAAATGGTTGAATCCATTTCGGATGAATCAGGCAATGTATTTTATTCCCAATTGACAGGGACCTTACCTGATAATTCCTCTCTGACGTTTGAATATAAATTGTACCAAATTGGGGAAGGACAAATTATCCAAAATGAATCAGGTTCACCAAAAACCAATTTTAACAGGAGGGCAGTTAAGGCTATGCCTTTTCACTTGGGACCTACTTTACTTCGCCAGCATGATATTGGATTATTGGCAAATCTAACACACGCTGTGGACTACGGTGATGAAGTTGGCTTTAATATAGATTACAGAAAAAATCTGGGTGAAAAATTTTTGCTCACAGGAATTTATGCACAGGCAAGCCGGACATCAGCACATGAAGAGACAGGAGGGTCCTATTTTCCATCTCTGGAATTGGATTATTATCCATTTCAGGAACTTTACTTTGAATTGGAATATTCCGGTTATGTATTACAAAATCGTATGATGTGTGGTTATACTGAATTTTCTTTGGATAGGTTTGCAAAAGAGAAATATATAACCTTTATTCCGGCATATTTTTCCAGAATTACAGGGCCGTTTGTTTTAGGAGGGTCCCTCGGAATCCAAAAAGCTTTGAAGAGTGGAAAAGAGTATTATAATCATCAATATATTTTATCAATAGATTGGAAACGAAAGTTTTCTTTTTCTCTTATTACCGATCTTTCTTCCGATCCAGCTATTACGGAAAATTCTCAATGGGTAAGCGGGGAAATATCCTATAAACCATCGCCCATTTTAACATTACGCACTTCTTACGGCACAGAAAAAGGAGGTATTCGATGCACCGGTGGTGTCTGCAGGTATATCAGCCCTTTTGATGGTGTGAGAATGACGTTAGAGGTAAGGATGTGAAAATTCATTTATTTTTCTTCGGCATTCTGTTAATATTTTTGGGATGCGAATTAATTCCTGAAGCAATGGCACCACCGCCTGATGAATCCGTTAGAAGAGAATACTTACAACCGGACGATACATTATATTTTTCCGTTCGATCTCTCATCAATGAGGATCCATCAAATGGTTTATTCTCAATTACTGACATAGGCGATACAAATGTTGTATTTATTGATTTATCAGATTCCATTATCACTATTGTAGGACGAGCTTTTGGGTCTACCATAATTTCAGCGCATTATAGTGGTTCAATTAAAGATCATTTAATTTATTTAAACTTCATTGTTCTGGATGGGGTTCCGGTTTTCGCCCATGTAGGAGAGGAAATCATTATTAATCCAACTAATTATTCTGATTTTGATGGGTTTCTCGTTGATCCTGATTCAATATATTTTACCTTAGATGAAGAAATAGATTTATTTACCTGGAGACAAGGAAACAATGATAATTTGATTCTAACAGGTAAAAAACTTGGAAATCAAAAAGTATTATTTACAACTGAGAAGGCAGGCCAGGTGTTTTCATTATATTTATTGGTAGAAATATCTGTTCGTCAAGTTGTCTTAGGAGAAGTATTTACAAATGATGGGTGTACTCCTTGCGTTCCGGTAAATCTTTTATTGGATGAACTGTTTGAAGATGAAGATTACAATGAAAATATAACTATGATTCGTTACCACTGGAATTCGCCCAATCCAGGTGATCCAATGTATCATTATAATCCAGAAGATATGGAGCTAAGACGACAAATGTATAGTGTCCCATTTTGCCCGGCAGCTGTGGTAAACGGAATACATATTTCGTATGGTCAACAGAATATAGAATCTAATGTCAATGGAAATATATTAACTGAGTTGGCAAATGAAAGCATTTTATATTTGGGACATGAAACATCACTGGATAATGACAGTATTGTTGTTGATTTGGAATTTCTACCATTTGAGGTCATAAATGGTCCTCTAAAGAGTTGGGCCGTAGTGGTGGAAGATAGTATTTATCACGAGGGCTATAACGGAGAAACTATTCATATGCAGGTTATGAGAGACTTAGCTGAGGGGGAGGAGTGGACTATTTTGGAAAGTGATTCCTCATATTCGACCTCAATTTCACTTTTAAAACCGGAAGGATATTCGGAAGTAAACAATCGGTTCCATATTGTGACCATAATCCAAAATACAGAAACAAATGAGGTGATTCAGTCCAACCGACTGCATGTACCTCTAAATTGAGATAATTCCCATTCTCAGTTTTAATTTAATAAATATGACTATTGAAAATTTTTTGAAAATTTGTATATTCCACTGATGTTCTTAATATAATAATTTGATTACGGAATATTTAAATAAAATTCTATGTCAAATTCATTGAAAAATAGGAGTTTATAATGAAGAGAATGCTTTTCGTAACCAGTTTGTTATTTAGTGCACTATTATTTGGAACCCAAATATCAGTTATTGGGGAAGTCTTTACTCAAACTTGGTGACCATACTGTCCAGACGCCCGGGCCGGGCTTTCTCAACTTGAAGAAAATCATACCAATGTAATTCCACTTATTTGGGAGGGGGACGGACATACCAGCCCTGGCTATTCTCAAAGAGGAGGTATGTATGGTGTCGGTGGAATCCCTCATGCAGAATTCAATGGAACTATAAATAGTATCGGTGGTGGAACCAATATGTATCCATATTATCTTGATATTTATGACCAGTTAATAGATGATGATAGTCCCGTTTATATTGATTTTGTTACCTATCTAAATCAGGATGATGGTGGGTTAGACCTTGTCGCTGATGTTGTAATGACAGGGGATATAACCACAAGTGACAACAAGGTCGTTTTCTTACTTACGTATAAATATTCCGCGGACTACTTTTGCACGGTTGAAGGATATGAATATGTGGATTTTGACCTCTATGGTGAGGGTGAAACTGGGTTGTACACCCATCACTTCGATGTCGACCCAACATGGAACATGGGTCAACTTAATGCAATGGTTCTTATTCAGTCTTACTCACCAAGCAGCAAAGAGATATATCAAGGTGTAACCACAAATTTATGGCAGGATCCCACTATGGACATGACTCTAGCCTATTCTGGTGACTGGGTCACCGTGGGCCTCCCATTGGAGATGGATAATAATTATTATCTAAATATCTTTCCCGATGCCATTGAGAATACCTTGTTTTCGTTTAACAATGGATATGAATTAGAGACCAATGTCCAAAATGGCGTAGGATATTGGATTCGTTATCCAGAGGCGGGAGGATATTCAACTCTAAATGGTTTTGAGATTGAAGAGATCACTGTGCCTGTTGCGGAGGATTGGAATATGATCTCCGGTATTTCTACTCCTGTGTATACTAACGCAATCATGGACCCAGATGGGTTGATCGTTCCGAACACCGTCTATTCTTTTGACCAGGGATATTCACAGGCAGCCATAATCTTTCCCGGCAAGGGATACTGGCTCAGATCTTATGGTGATGGTGAGATCACAATAACCACTATGGGTGGACAGGCGAGATCAAAACCTTTTGTAAACCGTATGGAAGATGCAAACATTATCAAATTCAATAATATTCCATTGTATTTTGGTGTGAGTGTCCCCGAAACAGAAATACGGAGCTACAGCCTACCTCCAAAACCACCGGAAGGTGCTTTTGATGTTCGATTTTCAAATGACATGATATATTCTGAGAATTCAGGGAATATTGAATTGATGAAAAATAAGGATGAAGTGAATATTTCCTTTGATATCAAGAGGGAAGCTGACGATGGTCAGGTTTGGATTTTGGTCAATTTAAAAGACGGGACCGAATATATTTTGAATGGAACAGGTACAATTGACATTGCTAATCTAGGAGATAATATGCAATTGTCGAAACGATCACTTACCATGGTTCCCGATGGGATAACCCTACTTCAAAATTATCCCAATCCGTTCAACCCTGTTACCTCAATCCACTATGAAATAACAGAGCAGTCCCATGTTGAGCTGTTGGTTCACAATATTGCTGGTCAGGAAATAGCGAGATTAGTAAATGACGTTCAAGATGCCGGTTTTCATGAAGCAGTATTTAATGCGTCATCTGTTCCCTCAGGTATGTATTTATACACATTGAAAACAGAGAGCAAGACTATCATCAAAAAGATGATGGTTATGAAATAAATGAGTAATTAAATCGTTGTTTTAAAAAGGGCTCCTTTTTGGAGCCCTTTTTTTATCAATTTTAATTATTAGCACCATTAGTTTCTAAGAAAAATTAAGGATCATCAATCTTTCTTCTGTCATACTATCCATTGATTTATTTTCAAGTCCAAAACATGACTATACAAGGGAATTACTGAAGACAACCTGAATTAGTACATAGAAAAAAAATGGTATTGTTGAGATGGCTATCATTTTGATAAAAAGTATGGATTGGGTAAATTGAAGAGAATTATTGTTTCTAGCAGTAACTAAATATTTGTAATGTTTTAGGATTATTTCATTAAAAACAAAAAGGATAAAAAAAATGGCAGGAATAATAGTTAAGAGTTTCTTTACACCAGACGAATCGCGTACCCCAGAAAAAACAAAGGTTGATGTTGTCAAATTAGGCGGTGTAACAGCGCTGCGCATAACATTACAACCAGGTTGGGTATGGTCTGAGTGTGTAGGACCAGTTGCCGGCACAGACACTTGCCAGGCAAATCATGTGGGCTGTGTTGAATCTGGGAAAGCAGTCATTAAGATGGATGATGGTACTGAAATGGCAATAAAGGCTGGCGATGCTTATGTTATCGAACCAGGACACGATGCCTGTATAGTTGGAGATGAATCTTTTGTTGCATATGAATTTGATACTTCAACAGCAGAAACTTATGCAAAGTAATCACTCATCCATCCAAAATAGGTTTTTTATAAACTAGTTCATAACAAACCCCACCTTTTTGTAAAAAAGTGGGGATGTAGCAGAAAAGCACTACGCAGGTGTTTCAATGCAGACACAAAAGGACATCGCTAACGATTATGCTAATGGATTAAATACAGTTCTTAGTGTAATTTAGTTTACTGAAAATTTTATGATTCTGAAAAATTCGCATTTTGTCGTCATAATTTTGGGGAGTCGTCTAATGGTAGGACAGCGGATTCTGGTTCCGTAAGTGAGGGTTCAACTCCTTCCTCCCCAGCCATTGAACAGCCTGAAATTGGGTGATTTGTAGTAAATTAATTTGGCCCGTTCGTCTAGGGGTTAGGACGCCGCCCTCTCAAGGCGGTAACACGAGTTCGATTCTCGTACGGGCTACTTTCTCTATAGGCCTTGTTTTATAATGGGTCTTTCTTATCTTATTCTCCACTCTTTGAAAAAAAGTAGGGATGAAATAAATTATTAGTGTTTAAAAAGGAAATTTATGATAAAAACAAAGTCAATCGTATTCTATCTATTTTTTGGATTAATCCCATTCTGGGGATGTGAAAATAATAATAGTGACCCAAGTAGCTATGCAAATGGAAGATTAAGAATCACAGGCGAGTTTCAGGGTGCACTCGATATTTTATCTACTCAAGAATATACATACTATGATGGTGAGTTATCATATGACTTGAGTGCTTTTGGCTGTGAATAATATTATATATTTTGTGTTAGTGAGTTTATTTAATTATGGGAGATAGTGCTGTTGAAGTAGACCGCCTCTTTATAAAAAGTGGTAGTGAAAAAAATCCTCACCCGCTCTGGGATTCTAAGTAAGAGCTTAAAATTACTTTATAATAATTATCTGTAGACCTTAATTTTGTTTCTTGTATCATTATTTTTTTCGATAAATCCTTAGTTTATTTTAGTGTGCTGGGAAAAGTAAAATTTCGAAAAATTATATTTTGTTGATAATTGGCGGCGTAGCTCAGTTGGTTAGAGCATCGGAATCATAATCCGAGTGTCCGGGGTTCGAGTCCCTGCGCCGCTACAGTATTGAAGTTCTATATCTTAGATGATACTAATATTTAAATATTCTTATTCTTGTGACATATAAAAATAGACCATACATAATTTTAGCCTGTTTTGCTTATCTTTTTATAATTGCGTTATCCTGTGAGGATAAGAAAATTAACGATTGTGCAGGAGTTGAAGGAGGTGTTGCACAAATAGACAGCTGTGGTTTATGCACAGGTGGTACAACAGGACTCTTACCCAATTATCTAATGGATTGTGCAGGCCAATGTGAGGGAAGTACAGAATTAGATAGTTGCGATGTTTGTGGAGGGGACAACAGTTGTATGGGCTGTACCGATCCAAACGCATCTAACTATGATAATCTAGCATCAATAAATGATGGGTCTTGTGAATATCCGGTACAAAAAGCTTATGTCACTCTTCAGGGGCAGGATAAGGTGGCTGTAATAGATATCAACACTGGAAATATCTTGAGGCATGTTGATGTAAACTTAACAAATTTAAATGATGCCCCCCATTATGTCGTTATTGATGCCACAAACGGCTATTGGTATTGTACTCTTATTTCATCGGGACTCGTATTAAAATTTAATTTAGTTACTGATGAGCTGATTGACTCTGTTAGTGTGGGTAGTAGTCCTGCTCTAATGGAACTAGATATCCAAAATCAATTTCTTTATGTATCTCGTTTTATGCCAATGATGGGACTGGGAACGGACTCGAAGGAAATTCACAAGATCGATGCCGCGACTATGACGGTCATCGGTACGGTTGATGTAGGTGCTGATTCGCCTCACGGAATCGCCCTGAGTTCAGATGGCTCAATTCTTTGGGTCGCGAGTAACGAGGCTTCACATTTTTTTAAGATCGAGACTGATAAATTTGGAGATGATTCATATCAGCCCCAAAATTTTCCTATAGGTTCAGAGTGGGAGGGCGCACCAATTGATTTTCCGGATAGAGAATACAATGCCCTTGAACTGGAACTGAATGATGATGATTCAAAGCTTTATATATCCTGCTCAGCCGTAAATCAGGTCCGGATTTTTGACACAGCTACAGGCGATAGTCTGGAAACCATCACCACCGGGATGATGCCCTGGCACATTCAGCTAACAAACGATGAATCAAAACTATATGTGACAAATAGAATGGGAAATTCTGTATCCATTTTCAATCTTGAGACAAATGAGATTTCAATGGTGCAGGATGATTCAATGAACATGCTCCACGGATGCGCACTTTCAAATGATAATGTCCTTTTAGTTGTAACTTCCCCTGGTAGCGGGAATGCCTATATCTATGAAACTTCAACTCATTCGTTATTACATACTATTAACCTAACTGATGGAAGTGAACAAAATCCCATGCCCACTGGGGTGGCAATCGAAGACTAAATATACCTATTTTCTTACTGTACTTTTGGTTTTTTTTACCTGTGAGGATAAGAAAATTAACGATTGTGCGGGAGTTGAAGGAGGTGTTGCACAAATAGACAGCTGTGGTTTATGCACAGGTGGTACAACAGGACTCTTACCCAATTATCTAATGGATTGTGCAGGCCAATGTGAGGGAAGTACAGAATTAGATAGTTGCGATGTTTGTGGAGGGGACAACAGTTGTATGGGCTGTACCGATCCAAACGCATCTAACTATGATAATCTAGCATCAATAAATGATGGGTCTTGTAAATATATTCAAACTCAGTTTCAGGTAGAAGACTTTAGTTCTGCAGAAAACTGTATGGGTTGCCATCCCACTCACTATGATGAGTGGTCATCCTCTATGCATGCCTATTCCATGAAAGACCCTGTGTGGTTGAGCCTCCAGCGCCGTGAACACCAGGTCCATGATGAAATAGGGATTGAATTGGGAGATTTCTGTGTTCAGTGCCACAGCCCGATTGCTAGTCTTACTGATGCAATTATTGATCATAATACATTTTCTTTATCTGATTTATTTGCTCTCCCACCACAAATTCAAGAAGGAGTGACATGTGACGTGTGTCACACGGCGACCCATATTCCTGAACCAACCGATATCCAAACTGATGGGCAATTGTTCGAAACTACGGATTTTAAACTATTCACTGATGGGACCCGTTATGGTACAATTGATGATCCGGTGGATAATAATTATCATACTTCAGAATATCATCCCGGGTACGACCGGTCTGAGTTCTGCCAAAACTGCCATAATTTAACTGTGAACGGTGTGAATACAGAGGTAACCCAGTTCGAATGGGAGGGGACAGCTTTTCAGGCAATGGGAAGCGAATGTCAATCCTGTCATATGCCCACCTATCAGGGACAGGCAGCTGTTGACGGTCCCGAACGAGAAAATTTACACCGCCATTTTTTCCCGGGTGTGGATGTCAGGTTAGATATAACCCAACCCAACCCGGAACATTTGACCGCGGTAGAGGCACTACTATTGGACGCTGCGGATATAGAGTTTTTTCCAGCTGTTCCGGACACCCTGGAGGAAGATAGCGCTCTAATTGTTCAAGTTATCGTTTCCAATAACTCCGGTCATAATTTTCCCTCTGGAACCACATTTATTCGCCAGCTGTGGTTGGAGATTGTGGCCACTCTCGATGGAGATACTGTTTTTTCATCTGGTCTGCTAAATAGTGATGGAGACATATCGGATTTTTATGTTGACCCTGAAGAAGAAATAGACCCCCAACTTCACATCTTTAACACTGTATTATATGATGCCCAGGGGGACTCAGGGCTCAGGAATGTGGGTGCCGAAGATATGGTAAGTTTAAGTGACTATACTCTTCCTGTAGAGGGATCAAAAACTGTCAATTATAGTATTGAACTACCGGATGATTCTCATGGAACACTTGATATCTCAGCCCGGCTGCGCTTTCGTTCCTTTCCGCCGTTCCTTTTGAGAATGCTGAACCTGGATTATGAAGCGACAAATCTCCCTATATTTGATATAGATCAGGTCACTGCCCAATCTCACGTTCAGTAATACCTATAATTACTTAGTACAGGAAGCTCTAGTACGCCTGGGAGGATTCGAACCCCCAACCTTCTGGTCCGTAGCCAGACACTCTATCCAGTTGAGCTACAGGCGCATTTAGGCATCAAATTTATTTATTTTAACATTAATAAAAAACCCTGCAATTGCAGGGTTTTATTTTTTTTCAGTTTTATTATGCAGGAATTAGTTTTGCGATTTTCGCTTTTTTATATCCAGTTTCTTAAATTTAATATTCCACTGTTTATATAATTTGACAACAGCTTTGTGCAGTTCATCATGGGATGCTCCTTGTTTGTGGAGTTCTCCCACCACTCTGCTGATCTCTTCTATTTGTTTTTCAGACAATTCACTAGCATCTTTTGGTTGGGGAATGTGAGCAAAAATCAATCCCGATACAAGAGGGAGGACAAGCAGGGGTTTAATTATTTTTTTCATCTTTCAAACTTTTCATCTAAATATTATCAAAAAATTACAGGAATGGTTTGAGCTAATCAACAAAAAAATGAAATATGCCATGTGATCTAAATCACACCTGTCACACAAATAAATTGAGTGTTATTCTTTAGGGGTGGACCTTATTAGCCAGAATCCGCTCACCATTAATAGAACGATAAGGATGATATTTGCATCACTTTCATTAAAAAATATGTTAACACCCAACATAAAGATGGCATAGATAATTAATAAAATCCCTATTGTTTTATTCGTCATATGAATGTGAAATTATATTTAGAAATAAGGTGTATTGTTTTATGTGCAAATAATAAAAAGATATATCATCTCTCATTAACTACCTCTTAGAAGACATTAAAAGTTTTTTTTGATATCTGCTCTGGACAATATCGATCAATATCAGGATTCCGATGATGAAATAAAATGTAGCCTTGCTCATTGGCGTAATTGCATACCCGAATAAATGCAGGTGCGCCATGTGACCTCCATCGGATAATAGCATAATTCCAACGACAAATAGAATGAACAATCCCAGAACTTCATACATCCTGTTTTTCTCTAAAAACTGAGCGACATGGTCTGCCATCCAGATCATCAATAGACCGCCGATAACAATGGCAGATGCCATAACCCAAAACACTTCAGTGAGCGCCATCGCACTTAAAATAGAATCAAAGGAAAAGACGACATTCATTGAAACAATCAAAAAAATGATCATCCCCACTGATTTTGAATTTTGTTCCTCTGGTCCGTGAGCACTTAATACCATCATGTGGAGGATTTCTTTCATCGCGGTGTAAATAATAAAGATGCCCCCAAAAATCATAATTATACTGTGGAGATTAAATTCTCCCTCGATTATATTTGTAAAACCAAAATGCACTATCGTGTTATGAAAAGAGTGAATAAGTTTGATAACGATATACAACAGAACGATACGGAGCAATATGGCAATGCCGATTCCCCAACGTCTAACCTCTGCCTGTCTCTCAAGGGGAGCTCTTTTAGACTCAATTGAAATGTACAACAGATTATCAAATCCCAAAACTGCCTGGAGCAAGGTGAGTAGTGCCAGGGTTAATAAGTTTTCTAAATTAATGGCAGTATCCTTAATTGTTAGGACAAAATTTACTTCATCCCAACTTTTTTACAAAGAGGTGCGGCTAGATTATTTGTTCTGGCAGGCCTCCCAATAAATTTTCTCATAAATTGTTTGGTTCTTTGGAATGACTATATATTAGCTTCTGACCTTAGTTAGATATTTTTAATTACGTTTAGGAGGAATTAATGAAATCAAGATACTATTTATTATTATTAATACTGCCAATCTTCTTTTGGGTTGGCTGTGAAGACAAAGAAACCGATGCTGATGGCCTTGGCGCTGAGGGCCCTGGCTATGTTGACGGCTCACCAAGTGGTTCGTATCACTTTACGGGTGTAACAATATTTGAGAGTGCAACTTGTGAGGGTGAAGGAATAACTCATATGTGTACTGATAATATTGATAATCAAGCTGACTGTGAGGCCGCTGGCGAAGAGTGGTTACCACTAATAGATGTATTTACAGATGGTGATCCTGCCAGTGCCCCATATCTTATTTTTGGTGCAGATGGTTTATTCATGAATCCGGACTGCGATAGTTTTCCATTTACTGTTGATGGAACTACAATAACAATGGTGGAAGATCACTGTAATGATGATAAGGGTGATGATATGGACGCTCCAGATGAAGCTGCCTGTACAGCAGCTGGTGGTAGTTGGGAAGAGCATACTATCACAGCTACAATAAATGCAGATGGTACTATGACACTTGTTGATGGAGATGATGGTCACTGTGATAATTCTATTTACGAAACAGAAGAAGAATGCGTGGCAAATCTTTATGAATGGGAAGGCCCTTCATGTATGCAACTTGAATTAACCCATGATGAAACGCATGATGGAATTTGTGTGCCTGAAGACGATGATGAATGTGATGAGAACTCTGACTGTGATAGCAACTATTGTAGTTCTGATGGAGAATGCATCGACTGTCCATATGAATATGACTGTAGTGGTGAGTGTGGTGGCGGAGATGAAGGATATCAATGTTCGGATGGATCGTATGAGTGTAATGAAGAGGACTGTCCCGTGAATGTTTTAGGCACTTATGTAGCAATAAGCGCCGAAATGCATCCAGGAGGAGATTGCTCTGCAAATGATGGTGTTACAGGTATCTGTACGACGGATTCAACTGCAACATCTGAGGCTGAATGTCCAGCAGGAATGTGCTTTGATGGATCGGGTTCTGATGAAGCCTCTTGCCCTGAAGGAATGTGGTATACAGGTATGTGTCAGGGTGGTTTCTCCGGAGAAAATGAAGCTGAATGTGAAGAAGATGGTGGTGATTGGATGCAATTTGGTTGGATGAATTTGATAGATGCATTTGGTGCTTTTTCGATTACAATCTCTGATGATGGAACCTTTGGGGATCCAAATTCGGGGTGTTATGATGAAACTGGTGATGCCGTTGATGTTGAAGATGAGGCTTCTTGTGAGGAAGCTGGCTATGACTGGGAAGGTGGTGACGCCGGAACCTGGAGCTTGGATGGGTCAACTCTTACTGTTACTTTTGATTCAGAATGTGAATCTATGGAAGGAGGATCCATAGATGCTGAAGATCAGGCTTCTTGTGAGGAAGCTGGCGGTGAGTGGGAGGAAGGTGACGTAAGTACTGGTATAGTTTCAGGAAATACCATAACCTTTCAAATCTATGATGATTCAGAATGTGAAACTATAGAGGGAGGATCCATAGATGCTGAAGATGAGGCTGCCTGTGAGGAAGCTGGCGGTGAGTGGGAAGATGCTGAGTGTATAGAAATTGTTATGGAATCCTCAGGTAGTTAAGTTTTAATATAAGCTAATAAAAAAAGCCTCACTCTGTTGGGGCTTTTTTTATTTAATCTAATTATGATGGCCTGATCAGCTGAGCTGGGCCACCAAAATATTTATAAATAAAGAAAATAAATCTATCCAATTCTTGGATTCAATTAAAATTTTCCCTGAAATTCAAGCGAAATTTTATCTTGAAATCTAAAGTTAATATTACTGCTAATATTATGATTTTCTATGTCTCGCTATATAGGCAGCAGTAATAATAAATGATTTTTTATTAAAATAATAAATATCTTAAAGGAGTTACCTAAATGGCAGCATCATGTGAAGCTTTTATGGATGAGGTGAAAAGTAAAAATCCGAACGAACTGGAATTTCATCAGGCTGTGTTTGAAGTTGTGGAATCCCTGTGGGATTTTTTAGAGGAAAATCCTCATTATCAACATTCCAAAATATTAGAGAGGATGGTAGAGCCTGAACGGGTGATCCAGTTTCGAGTTCCATGGCGGAATGACAGGGGAGAGGTGGAGGTAAATAGAGGTTATCGTGTAGAATTTAATTCAGCGATCGGACCCTATAAGGGGGGATTGAGATTTCATCCTTCAGTAAATTTGAGTATCCTAAAATTTCTGGGATTTGAACAGGTTTTCAAAAACAGTCTGACCACGCTTCCCATTGGTGGAGGAAAAGGTGGGTCAGACTTTGATCCAAAAGGAAAGTCAGATAACGAGGTCATGAGTTTTTGTCAGTCATTCATGACGGAGTTATTTCGTCACATAGGTCCCAACACGGATGTTCCCGCTGGTGATATAGGTGTTGGTGGGAGAGAGATCGGGTTTTTGTTTGGTCAATATAAACGCTTGAGAAATGAATTTACGGGTGTTCTAACAGGAAAAAGTTTAAACTGGGGAGGAAGCCTCATCCGCCCTGAGGCCACCGGCTACGGTTGTGTCTATTTCGCAAATGAAATGCTTGCGACCCGAAAGGAATCATTTTCTGGTAAGAGAGTAGCCATTTCAGGTTCAGGAAATGTTGCCCAATATGCTGCGCAGAAAGTTTTAGATTTTGGTGGAATTCCCATTACCGTTTCAGATTCTTCAGGTTCTATTTATGATCCGGATGGAATTGACAGAGAAAAACTGGACTATATTATGGAATTAAAGAATGTCCACCGTGGGAGAATTTATGAATATGCAGAAAAATTTGGTTGTGAATTTATGGAAGGAAAGCGCCCCTGGTCAGTGAGCTGTGATATTGCCCTTCCATGTGCCACCCAAAATGAAATCAATAAGAAAAATGCGAAGACCCTTGTAAAGAACGGCTGTATCTGCATCTCTGAAGGTGCAAACATGCCTACCGAACCAGATGCGGTGGATGTTTTACAAAAAAATGATGTACTATTCGGTCCGGGAAAAGCATCCAACGCAGGTGGCGTTGCAGTTTCGGGGCTGGAGATGAGCCAGAACAGCATGCGGATTCACTGGACTCGAGATGAGGTGGATAATAAATTAAATGATATCATGAAACATATTCATGAGGCCTGTGTGAATCATGGCTCTGAAAATGGATCAGTAAATTATGTAAAAGGTGCCAATATTGCTGGATTTATAAAAATAGCGGACTCTATGCTTGACCAGGGTATCGTCTGATATAACAATTAAATTCCGGGTGACTCTTGTTCATCCATAACATCTGTTTTTTGCACTTCAGGTTTTAATCCAACTCCGAGCCCATTTTGGCCGTTAATTGATATCCTGAGGGGAACATCCAATTGGTACCAGGAAGAAAATTCTTTTTGTTCTTTTAGGGGTAGTTCTCTGACCCATTTCAAATCAAAAATATCTTCCTTTCCCTTATGTGAGATAGTGAAATATCCAATTCTTCGACTGGTTACATTTTGAAAAAAATGACTCCCGAAAGAATGGTCAACGGGAAAGTCTTTCATCCCAAGTTCAACCATGATCTTCACATTGGAGATGTCCTGCCAATCAACAGGAATGCCCAGCCAGGGGTCCGCTGATCCCCATCTCCCAGGTCCCACCAAAAGATAGGGCTCTGAAGATAATTTATTATTAAAATATCCAATTTCTCTGGCGACATCTCTTGATTTTCCTGGTTGAAATGATTTAGGGTCCACAAAAATTATATTTTTTATTCCATTGAAATGCCCATTCCCCAGCGACACTGTACTTTTTATAAACACGTCATCTGATGATTTTATTTTTAGGTTATTTTTAACATCTAGATTACTGATCATCATGGGTCTAATTTGAAGGAGAATAAATTCAGGCGGTTTTTTATCCTTAAATAAGTTAACAGCAAATTCAATCTCAACGGGACACCCCATAAATTTTTTTCCTGTGTTTAATATTTCTGTAATGAGTTCAGGGAATGGAAAAATTTGCCATTTCAATAGAGAGGGGAATGTGATGATTCTTTTCCCCTTGTATCTCAATGAATCCCGAATTACAGAATCTTCAGAACAAATGACACTTCCAGCCCAAAACAGAGATCCATCATCTTCCGCAGCATCCATACTATATTTTATTAAATTTGTTTTTTCACCGCCGGACAATGGGTCGACCGATGGATCTGTATTTAAGGCATAAAAAGTGGATTGTGTATTTTCTTCTGCAGAACGTATGGAGTAATATTGAGGAAGAATTGCCGGATATTTGGGTGTAAACCGAAGAGCTCTTTCCCCCTCTACCACTGTTCTTCCAAAGCCCAGTGCGATGGTTGAGACACCATCGTTTCTTTCTGAATAACTGACAGGATAATAATTAATATTTTGTGCGACCCCACTTAGTGTCGGATAAAATCTATTTCCATAATTTTGACCAATCAATTCTGTGATCAGGATGGCCATTTTCTCTTCATTATGATGATGTTTTGATTTAGAAATAATTGAATTGAGATCCTTGAAAAAGGTGGATGCATAAATTCGTTTTATAGCTTCGCTTAGCTGGCTCAATCGTTTTTTACTGCTTTTGTCCGAATTTTGGATCATAAGTGTTGAGTACATACCTGCCAACGGTTGATATTGAGAGTCCTCTAGAAGGCTGGATGATCGAACTGCCAAGGGATATTTAACCTGTTTTAGAAATGCCTTTAGAGATTTTATAAGATTTTTTGGGAGTGACGCATCTATAAAAACGGTCTCCAATTCCGAGTTGGTTTCCAATGTGTAGATTTTTTTATGTAGTTTATTCTCAACTAAAAACTGATCAAAAGCGTCTGTACCTATAACAGCAATACGTGGTACTTGAATCAGAGCTTCAGGGAATTTATTTTGTATACTTGTGTCCCTAATTACTTTATTCATAAAGCCCAATCCTCTGGCCTTACCACCTAAAGATCCACCATAGAGTCTTGTGAAGTTTGTGACCGTTGTTTTTTCCGGTGTGCTGAAGTCTGCAACTCGTAATTTTTTTTCCTCATCCAGTGTCATATCTATAGATTGAACCAAGTATGTTCTTAATTCTTCCGGTGACTCAAAATCTGTTACTTGTTTCGGCCTTAAATTTTTTGCAAGGCTGAATTCGCCCCTTGCAGCAATCCAATTGGAGAAGTGATTACTTGAGGCATGGTAAATCATAATATCTGTAGGGATTTTTTTAATCTTATTCCTTAATTCTTTCAAATTTTCGGCTACCGAAATCTCTTCTCCATCCAATGACCTGAAAATAAAATCACCAAATCCAAAATTATTTGTGATAAAATTCCTTATATCATACATGAGAGAGTCCGACCGTTTATTTAGAAAAGAAGCCTTGACCTTATCAGCCCATTTCTTTTTCTTAAGATTTGTTGATTGCAGAACAACGGGCATGTGAGGCTCCTTTTCCCGTACATACTGAGTAAAACGAATTCCGGCATCTGGGTCCAATATGCCTTTTCTTGGGAAACGAATATCTGATACTATACCTAAAATATTTTCATGGTATTTATTAAAATATTTTTTTGCCTCTTCAAATTGAGTCGCAAATAAAATTTTTGTTCTGCTACGCAAATGAAGGATTCTGTGGGTGTGATTAAAACTTTTACTCACTAACTGCTGAGTGTGATACATTATCTCCTGATAAATCAAAGGTAAAATAACCGAATAAAACCGGGGAGAATCCTCGACAAATATAATGGCTCTCACTTCTCCTCTATTAATATCCCGGGGGGAATTTTTCCGGTCTTCCAATTGTTTTATGATTGCGAGGAAAACATTGGAGTTTCCTGACCAAATAAACACACGATCAAAAAAGTTTTGGATTTCATTTTCTCTAAATATAGTCAATTCAGACTCATCAAAAGCTAATAAAAAGAGGGATGTTTTGGGGTGCGTCCTTTTTATTTTTTTTGCCAAAGAAACAGAATTCATATCTGAAATTCTAAGCATGATAATGATTAAATCAAATTTACGTTTTTCAATCATGTTTAGTGCCTGCTCTGCAGTTTGTGCATGCCACAGTCGTGGTGCATAACTGATATTCATACCAAGATAGCCATGAAGTATTTGTTCTGTAAGGCGACCATCTTCCTCAAGGATATATGCATCATAGGGGCTGGAGACAAGGAGAATCTCGTGTACCCTGAATAGCATTAGGTCTTGAAATTCTAGTCTGTTATTTTTATTATTACCTGAGAAATTCATTATTGAGACTACAGATTTACTGAATGGATATTACATTTCAATAACCAATTCATCAATACTTATTAATTAAATGTTTGAGAAATATTAATTAATAACAGGGCTATTGTAAATCGATTTTCTCTCAAATCTGAGTAGATTGCAATAGGCATTGCATTACAATTGAATATCCCTGTAGAATTGCATTTATTAAAGAGAGTAAAATGTACACACTAACAAACCACTTTATCTAAAGAAGAGCGTAATATAAATATGAAAGATGCTATTAAAATTAGCGGACACAAGTTATACCAAAGTGCAGGATTGGTGGATGATGGATTGATCTCCGGGTCTATGGATAGATTTAGCACATCTTAATTTTTTAAAAAAATATAATTTTGAGAATATAGCTGAACTTTCATTGGCAACTTTAGGGTAATTGATATAGAATGATTAAATCTCCAAAACTATTAAACCTAAATTCAAAAAAAGTTTTGATACGGGTAGACTTTAATGTACCACTCAATAATGGTCAGGTACAGGATCAACACAGAATAAAATCCTCTCTTCCCACGATCAAATATTGTTTAAAACGAGGTGCATCTATCATTTTATGTTCTCATCTGGGACGGCCAAACGGGAAAAAAGTGGAGAAAATGAGTTTACTACCGGTAGGAGAGACATTGGCAGATTTACTGGAAATGCCAATCAAATTTTCCATGGACTGTGTTTCAGAAGATTCCCATGATGTGACTTTGGGATTGAAACCGGGTGAAATACATTTGCTTGAAAATCTTCGATTTCATAAAGGAGAAACTGATAACGATCCCTCTTTTTCTTCACAGTTAGCTAAGCATGGTGATGTGTTCATCAATGATGCTTTTGGGACTTCTCACCGAAGCCACGCATCAAATGTGGGGGTTGTCCCATTTTTCTCTCAGAGAGGGATTGGTTTTCTCATTGAAAATGAGTTAAAATATTTAGGTCAATCAATCAAATCTCCTGCGAGGCCATTTATTTTAATTTTAGGTGGCGCTAAAATAAAAGGTAAATTGAATTTGATTTTAAAACTTGTTGAGATTGCCGACTCAGTTCTCATTGGTGGGGGTATGGCCTTTACATTTCTAAAAGCAAAAGGAAAAGAGATTGGAAGTTCTTTGGTGGATGATTCCATGATCCCAGATGCAAAAAAGATATTGTCCTATGCCAGAAATAATTCTGTGAAGGTAGAGCTGCCTGTTGATGTTGTTGTCGCTGAAAGCGTGGACGCACCACATTCAAGACAAACGGTTTCTGTTTCTGAAATTCCCAAGGGGATGGGGGGATTTGATATAGGGCCTGAAACAATCCAACACTTTAGCAGCTCTGCTTTACATGCAGGGACAGTATTGTGGAATGGTCCTATGGGTGTGTTTGAAGAGGAAGGATTTGAAAACGGAACTAGGCAATTGGCTGAATCATTAGCAGCGGATGGGGACCATGATCGTGTCGTTATTGTTGGGGGTGGAGATACAGCGGCAGCTGTGAATACATTTGGATTGGCAAATTCCATGTCACATGTCTCAACCGGAGGCGGTGCGTCTCTGGAGCTATTAAGTGGCAATCTTTTGCCCGCTATTTCTATATTGGAGAAACCATGAAAATTCAAAAGATCGTAGCAGGTAATTGGAAAATGAATAAAACTCTGAATGAGGGGACCTCGTTCGTCGGAAAAATGTCCAAATTACTTTTGGATATAGAAAGGACAAAAGTTATATTCTGCCCGCCCTTTACGGCGTTGGTTGGAATGATGGAACAATTGAGTGGTACCACACATGGGTTGGGCGCACAAAATTGTTATTGGAAAGAATCGGGTGCTTTTACGGGTGAGATATCTTGCTCTATGCTGTCCGAACTAGGTGTAAAGTATGTCATCATTGGACATTCAGAAAGACGGCATGTATTTGGAGAGAATGATGAGCTGATTAATAAAAAAATTCACTCAGCTGTTTCTCACAAATTAATACCCATCTTTTGTGTAGGAGAAACTGAGGAACAGAGAAAATTTGATGAAACACAAGAAGTTTTGGAGGACCAAATAGACAGAGGATTGAGAGAGCTCTCAAATTTAGGTGATCTTATTATTGCTTATGAGCCTGTTTGGGCAATTGGAACTGGTTTGAATGCTGATGAATCACAAATTGAAGAGGCTCACACATTTATCAGAAAAAAAATCCAAAATAATTATTCTGTCGGTGATAGTGAAAACATGCCTATTTTATATGGAGGTTCTGTGAATCCAAAGAACGCAAATTCCCTTATCTCTACACCTGGTGTGGATGGATTTTTGGTTGGGGGTGCGAGTTTAGAAAGAGATTCATTTTATCAAATAATAAACAAAGTTGAACAATATAGTAAGGAGTGAACGTGCAAGGATTTTTTATTTTTTTACATACAATAGTTAGTATCCTGTTAATTCTGACAGTTCTCATGCAGGCGAGTCAGGGAGGTGGATTATCAGGGACATTTGGAAGTGCCACCACCAGCGCGATTATGGGTGGAAGAGGTGCCGCTTCATTTTTAAGTAAAATTACCACCTGGTTAGCTGGAATATTTTTATCACTGGCAATACTTATCAGTCTATTAAGTGCTCCGGGGCTGGTGGAATCAGAATCTTTGTTGAAACGAGAATCTGAGAATCAACCTATTTCACCAGGTGCTGATCTTTCTCTGCCGGCAGGATTAGAGACCTCAGGAGATCTTCCCCTAGGGGAAGAATAATTAGCCGAAGTGGTGGAATTGGTAGACACGCTGTCTTGAGGGGGCAGTGTCCCATTGGACGTGCCGGTTCGACTCCGGCCTTCGGCACAGTATTAACACATAAATCAAATCACAAATGAGAAATATTAAATCAATTAAAATAATACTTTTTTTATTTTCTGTTTCCATATTGATTCCCCAAACAGAGGAGACCTCGGTTCCTCCAGGTGGATTGGAGTCTGATGGAACCTCCCCCACAACAAGCACGACAAACGACCCAGTTGATGGTGCGGAACCGCTAACAGAATTTCAAATAGCACTGCGGCTCGGTAATATGGAAAAGGCAAAGGAATTATTATTTAATGCAGTTAAGGTCAATGAAGAAAATCGCAAAGAATTCGATCGGTTTAATGATATCAATGTCAAAATGAATGACGGTGGTAGAGCCATGAAAAACGGACAATATGAGGAAGCATTCTCTAACTACGAAGTAGTGGTGGCTGAGTTCCCAAATTTTACGGAGGCCGTGTTCAGTATGGGACTGGCAAAATTCAGGTTGTCTGATATTGAATCCGCTGTCAACTATTATAGGGGGGCGTTGGAATTAAATCCTGATCACGAAAAAGCCCGTATAGCTATTAATAATGTGGTGAAAAATACATTTAATGATGGGAATAATGCATATAGAAGAGGGAACCTTGAGGGTGCAATGGATTTATATCATAAAGTTTTGACTTTTGATCCAACTTTTACGAGAGCCCACTACCAGATTGGTGTTATTGAAACAAAGAGGGGAAATTTATCCATTGCAATTGACGCATATTCACAAGCAATTAATATAGATTCTACCTTTTATCAGGGATGGTTTGCTTTGGGACTTGCCCAGAACAAATATGGTAATAGCTCTGATGCACTGAAATCCTTTCAGAAGGCAGTGGAGATTGATTCTACATATGCAAAAGCTTACAGCAGTATGGGTGATATTTATATAAAGGGGAGAAATTATGAAATGGCGATCGAGGTATTAAATACAGCGATAGCGGTTCAGCCAAACTATTCAAAGCCCTTTATCTCTTTGGGTATGGTTTATATGGAGTTGGATTCTCTGGAAATGGCAAAAATTCATCTTGAAAAAGGTACGTCATTAGATCCAAAGAATGGTGGTGCCTGGGTACGCCTCGCATCCGTTCACAATCAATTAAAAGATTGTGAATCAGCAAGAATAGCGGCCAGGGAAGCAACAGATAGAAAAAAACGGTTTGGTGCAGGTTGGTATGAATTAGGTATTGCGGAATGGTGTAATGGAAAAGGAAATAAGACCGCCGCACTTAATGCGTTAGAGAAAGCAAGAGAGGACCGCTCCTGGCGTCAAATGGCTGAATATGAGATTGACAAAATAAAAAACCCCGCAAAGTACGAAGAATAATTTAAATTAAGCAGATGAGTTCTGCATAAAAATATAATGATCAAAGCTGTCATATTTGATCTCGATAATACCCTCCTCGATTTTGTCAAGATGAAACAAAATGCAGTCCGTGCGGCCGTGTCAGCCATGCAGGAAGCTGGGCTTAATCTTGATACTGAAAAATCATATAAAGATATATTTACACTCTATGAAGAAATTGGGTGGGAAAACCAAAAAATATTCAATGAATATTTAATAAAAACACTGGGCTATGTTGATAACAAATTTTTAGCTGCGGGAATTGTTGCCTACCGCAGTGCGCGGGAGGCAAGCTTGCAATTATATCCTAATGTGAATCGTTGTCTCTTTGAATTATTAAAAATGGGGATTAAGCTGGTTGTAGTGTCCGACGCCCCCAGCCGTGAGGCCTGGCTAAGGATTTATCATTTGAACTTGCATCATTTATTTGACCTGGTGCTTACTTTTGATGATACAAAAGCACGAAAACCATCGCCTATTCCCTTTGAGATGGCGCTGGAAAAAATGAAAATTTCTTCTGATGAAACGTTGATGATCGGAGACTGGCCTGAGCGAGATGTTGTTGGTGCCAAAAAAGTGGGTATCAGAACTATATTTGCTAAATACGGTGATACCTTTGGTACTGTACACTCTGGTGCAGATTGGGATGTCGAAGATATATATGAGGTAGTAACAATTGTGAAGGAATTAAATAATGATTGACCTATCCATTGGTGTTGATATAGTCTCAATTGATCGCATTAAAAATATCTTACAATCTCAAAAGGGAACTCGATTTAAACACCGTGTTTTTACCGAATCAGAGATCGCTTATTGTCAGGATAGGGGGAGAGCTGCTTCGCACCATTTTGCTGGACGATTTGCTGCCAAGGAGGCAGTTAAAAAGGCTATCCTATCAAAGGGGGAAAATCAGGGTCCATGGTTTAAGGAGATTGAAATAAGTTCCAGACAGGATGGCGCACCTATTGTCCACTTGCCAAAACCATATCACTCAAAATATCACTGTGAATGTTCAATCTCTCATGATGGTGATAGTGCTATTTCATTTGCGTTAATGCAAAAAAAATAATGCAGTTTATTACCTCCTGTCAATCAAGGGAGTTAGACAAAATTGCTACCTCAAAATTTGGGATATCGGGAAAGACCCTTATGGGCAATGCCGGAGACCAGGTTGCTAACACAGTTTTAAAATTTTATCCTGACACAGAAAAATATAAAATTCTTATTGTATGTGGAAAGGGTAATAACAGTGGTGATGGTTTTGCTGCAGCTTTATCTTTGAAGAAATTTAATCCAAAGATATATATGATGTATTCTCCGGATACATTTTCTGTTGATGCTAACCATTATTATTTGGAATGTATTGAAAATAATATTCATGTTCAATTTCAAGAGTTTCCGCCACAATCATATCAATATAATTTGGTGATTGATGCTATGCTTGGTATAGGGATCAAAGGGAAAGTCAGAGCTCCCATAGCTGAGTGGATAGCTTGGATTAATAACCAAAAGTTGGAGGTTATTTCAATTGATGTCCCATCAGGGCTGAATGCAGACACGGGGTACCTTGATGATAATACTGTTAAGGCAAATATTACGGTCACTATGGGCTATGAGAAGACTGGCTTGTATTTTCATCCTGGAAAGGATCAATGTGGTGAAATAATTACCGCTGATATAGGATTCCCCACACTCGATAAACCCCTCTCAGGAATTTGTTGGAATCTCTATGAGGAAAAATATGCCAAACGGTTTCTTGCCCCTCCGCCAAAAGATTCATATAAACACAGACAGGGGAAGGTCCTCGTAATCGCCGGATCTCGAGGGATGACGGGAGCCGCAATATTAACAGGATTGTCTGCACTAAAATGTGGTGCTGGCTTAGTAAAATGCTGCATTCCTGAATCTCTAAATCCAATTTTTGAGTCAGCATTTTTGGAAGGGATTTCCGTTATATGTACGGACAATGATAGTGGAATATTGGGACCAAAAAATTTTAAGGAAATAGTAAAGGAAGTAGAGTGGTGTGATTCCATTATTATTGGACCTGGACTGGGAGTCAGTAGTGATACACAGGAGCTAGTTGTACGAATTTTAGAATCCTGTTCAAAGCCAGTTGTTGTGGATGCAGATGCTTTACTCTCATTGGGGAATAATATAAATTCTTTATCCGATAGGTCGATTCTTACTCCACATTTAGGAGAATTTGGAAAATTGGTTAACCGGTCTAAAGTGGAGGTGAAAGATAATTTTATCTCAATTATTGAAGAATTTATGGTTAAATATGATGGAACACTTGTGCTAAAGACTGCCCCCGTTTCTGTTATTCATAATGGACAGGGATCATTAAATATCAGTGGTAATCAAGGTTTGGCATCTGCTGGAACAGGGGATGTGTTAGCAGGCTGTATTGGAAGTTTGGTATCTCAAGGGCTTTCAACTTTTGATGCAAGTAAACTTGGTGTGTTTATCCATGGGATGGCTGCAGATTCTTTGTTGGCTCAAACTGGATACCGTGGAATGACCGCAAAGGATATCGTCAATGAGATCCCAAAGGTAATCAGAGAATATGAAATCGATAGCTTATAAACTCGTCCTCGTTGGTTACATGGTACTTATTTTATGTATTTCTGCGATCCCCGCAAAATCAATACCGATTTTAGGATTCCAGCATGCCGATAAAGTTGCTCATTTTTTAGAGTATGCTATTTTAGGTATACTGGCTGTACACAGTTTTAAACCAAAAAAAGGATATCAACTTTTTTATATTATTTTCAGTGGTTTTGTTTTTGGAGTGTTTGATGAATGGTGGCAAAGTTTTATATCAGACAGATATACAAGCTTATTTGACCTGCTCGCTGATAGTATTGGTATGCTGGTAGGAAGTAGTGTTTTCTACAAACTGTCCACTAAATAATGATTCAATCTCTGTATCTAAAAGACCTAGCAATATTTTCTGAATCGAATATTGATTTCCACCCCGGGCTGACGGTTATTACCGGTGCAACAGGCGCAGGGAAATCTCTAATTGTAAAGAGCTTGGCCTACGGACTGGGGGGAAAAGGTAAAAAGGTAATGGTGCGGTCAGGCTGTCCGCACTCGGTTGTTGAAGTAGCCACCTCAGACGGTACAGTTCGGAGAATTCTCTCAAGCGCAGGGAGATCAAAATCCTTTATTGATGACGAACCTGTAAAGGAAGGTCACCTAATAAAGCGGATCCCATATCGTGCTGATTTTCATGGCCAGCACGAACAACAAAGAATATTGGACAGGTCATCCCATTTGAATTATCTCGATAAATATGCAGATAATACTATACATGTAAGCGCTATACAAGAGACCTATAAGAGAATATTTACTGTGGAAAAGGAACTGCAATATGCCAGAAAAAAACTGAGTGAAACACAGTCCAAAAAAGAATTATTGGAATTTCAAACAAATGAGATAGAATCTGTATCTCCTGAGGTTGGAGAAGATGGGGCTCTACTTAAACGATATAAAAAGCTGTCCAATAGTGAATCCCTGTATCACTCTATTGAACACCTAGTACACTCACTTGAGTCAGGGGAACAATCTGTAATATCTCGTATTCAGGATAGTTTGAACACCCTAAAAGATCTAACAAAGATTGACCCTGAATTAGATAGCTACATTCAGGATATAAACTCTGCGAGAATCTCGGTTCAGGAGGCATCTGGTCAACTGATGGTGTATCAAAATTCAATTGAAATGGATCAGGAAAAATGTTTACTTATTGATCAACGGCTTCAGGAAATTGAGGAATTAAAAAGGAAATATGGTGGTTCCATTGATTCCGTAATTTTCAGATTAAAAGAAATGAAAGAGGATTTATCCTCTCTTGAAATGGATCGCAATAAATTAAGCTCTCTTGAGCTGGAGCTAGCTTCACTTAAGGAGACCTATAAAACACAGGCACATCAATTGCATGAGTCTCGAACCGACTCTGCGAAAGCTCTCCAAGTCTCAATAGAAAAAGAAATGAAAAACTTAAATATACCAAACCCTGAATTCAATATTCATTTTGGATATACAGAGCAGGAGACTTCATTTATTAATTTTATGGGAATTCATGTAAAACCAACAGCGAGCGGTTTTGATACAGTAGAGTTCTATTTGAGTACAAATCCGGGAGAGGCCCCTAAACCCTTGACTGATATAGCTTCTGGTGGAGAAATTTCCCGTATCATGCTGTCCATCAAGACGGTTTTTCAATCCAATGATCCCGTTGATACATTGATATTCGATGAAATTGATACCGGAATTTCCGGTGAAACTGCAGAAAAAGTATCTCATGCATTAGCAGGGCTTGCCAATCTAAAACAGGTAATCTGTATTTCCCACTTACCTCAGATTGCTTCACGAGCCAACCATCATCTTCACCTTTCCAAGAAGACTCTAGATCAAAAAACAATTGTCGATGTTTCTTATCTAGACCAAGAGGAAAGGATTACCGTGATTTCGCAACTTTATGGCACTATAAAAATGTCCGGCAAGATGGAAGAGGCCTATCGCTCTATGATTAATACTGCCCATGGATAGTATTGTCATAAATGGTGGTAAAGAGCTGAGGGGGTCTGTTCTCATTAGCGGTGCAAAAAATGCTGTGCTACCCATGATGGCTGCCTCTCTTCTCGCTGATGGTGTTACCACTATTTCTAATGTCCCGAATTTGAGGGACACCAGAACCATGGCATCACTTATTGAAGTTACAGGGGCACAGGTCCAATTGGATTACCCTGAGATATCCATCGACTCTTCCACAGTTCACACATTGGAAGCTCCATACGAATTAGTCAAAACCATGCGAGCATCTTTTTATATTCTGGGTCCGCTATTAGGTCGATTTGGTAAGGCTAAGATATCCCTGCCTGGCGGGTGTGCCTGGGGACCAAGACCGGTTGATTTTCATTTGAAAGCATTGGAAAAAATGGGTGCCTCAATAAGATTAGAGAAGGGATATGTATTGGCCGAAGCGCAGACACTGAGAGGGTGCTCAATTCAATTTGATTTCCCTTCGGTAGGCGCAACAGGAAATATAGTAATGGCTGCGGTGAGAGCATCCGGTATAACTGAAATTAAAAATGCGGCAATGGAGCCCGAGATTGAACAATTGTGCACTATGTTAAATATGATGGGTGCCCAGATTGAGGGAGTGGGAACACCCTATCTTACTATTAATGGAGTGAAACAGCTATCACCAATTCATATATCGGTTATCCCGGATCGAATTGAGGCAGGTACATTTTTAATCGCGGGAGCCCTCCTGGGGAGAGTGTCCATAGAGAAAACCACTCCCACCCATTTAAAAGCTTTGCTGGAAAAATTGCATTCTTCAGGCACTCAGGTTGATATAGATAAAGATTCGATCACTGTCTCATCACCGGGACATATTAAGCCAGCGGATTTAACCACCGCAGTCTATCCTGGTTTTCCTACAGATCTACAGGCTCAGTGGATTGCCTGTATGTCCACCGCTGGTGGGTCCTCAGTTGTAACCGATACGGTTTACCATGACCGTTTTTCTCATGTTCCTGAACTCAATCGGCTGGGTGCAAACATAACAATAGAAAACAATTCAGCATTTGTACGGGGAGTAAAAAAGCTCAAGGGTGCGCATGTCATGTCTACCGATATCCGTGCGAGTGCTTCTTTGATTCTCGGTGGATTGGTGGCAGAAGGGGAAACAACAGTGAGCAGAGTATACCACATTGATAGAGGATATGAACACATAGTAAATAAATTTCAATCATTGGGAGCAGATATAAAAAGAATTCAATCCTGAGAAGAGTTTTCAGGATATAAGAGGAGCAATTATGAGAATTGTAATAATAGGTGTTGGGGAAGTTGGTTTTCACGTTGCTAAGGCATTGAGCCAGGAAAAATTTGACATTACAGTTGTAGATATTGATTCTAAAAAATGTCGCAGAGCATCGGAAAATTTGGATGTAATTGTGGTTGAAGGAAATGGTGCCAGCCCAAAAAATCTTATCAAAGCAAAGGTTGAAGGGGCAGATTATGTGTTGGCATTAACCCGAGTTGATGAGGTCAATCTAATTGCATCTCAACAGGCCCATATTCTTGGCGCAAAAAAAATTATTGCTCGTCTCCGAAATCAACAGTACAGCGATCGAAATTCTATCATTCGTCCTGAAAAATTTGGAATTGATCTGGTGATTCATCCCGAAAATGTAGTGTGCAAGGAAATAACTCGACTGGTACGACATCCCTATGCCACTCACTTTATGGAGTTTGAAGGTGGGCGACTACAAATGATGGGTTTACGGGTCAACGGTAACTCAAAGCTAATGGATAAATCTGTAAAAGAGCTATGTGAGAGCTGCGATGGCTTCAAAGTTGGCATTGTTGCGGTGATCAGAAAAACGGAGACAACCGTTCCCTGGAGTGATTTTGTATTTGAAAAAAATGATACCATATTTTTTATTTTTAAGTCTAAGGATCTTTTATCACTTTTAGCATTGCTGGAAATTCCCGCGACAGGGTCCAACCGTGTTATGATTTTAGGTGGCAGTAAAATCGGGAGGTCTCTTGCTGAGCTGCTCCAGGAAGAGATGTCGGTACGATTGATTGAGATTAACAGGGAAAAAGCTGAACTAATAGCAAATAATCTTGAACATACCATGGTAATTAACTCTGATGGAACTGATATGGATTTTTTAAAATCAGAAAATATTGATGATGTAGACAATTATATATCTGTAACTGAAAGTGAAAAAACTAATTTACTTTCAGGGATGCTTGCCTATCATCTTGGAGCAAAACAATCCATAGTTCATATGATTCAGACGGAATATATGCCCATTATTCAGGAGATAGGTGTTGGCACGGTCTTAAGTAAAAATATGTCAACAGTAAATTCTATCATAAAGGAGATTCGCAGTGACCAATCCGATACTGCGCTGGACACTTTTGATGAGTTGGATGTGGAAGTGTGGGAATTAAATCCGGAACCTGGCAGTATTGTTACCCAAATGTCTCTAAAGGAAATTGATTTTCCAAAAGAAAGTATCGTTGGTTTGATAAACCATCACGGTCATCTAAGCATTGCCAGGGGAGACTCCAAAATTTCTCATGAAGATGTGGTTCTGGTGTTCGGGAAAAACAGCGCATTTGAAAAAATCAGAAAATTGTTTGCTGTAAAATGAAGGTGTTGA
>Ga0187833_10000844_pt1 | contig 35790 bp, 32 predicted proteins | sample ETNtaG_37_FD_167968 | JGI IMG/M metagenome (GOLD analysis project Ga0187833, IMG submission 167968) | Marine microbial and viral communities from oxygen minimum zone, Eastern Pacific Ocean - ETNP2014_SV_400_PacBio MetaG (Illumina Assembly) | ecosystem: Environmental > Aquatic > Marine > Hypoxic...
TTTCGAGAAGGAAATCGGCGAAGCCTTCCGGTTGGACGGCGTGACTTATCGCGTGGCCGGGATATATGAGACCGGAATCAGCTTTGAGGACGGCGGCGCGGTGATGAACCTGGAGGATGCGCAGCGCGCCTTCGACCAGCGCTATCAGGTCAGCTATTTCAACCTGCGGGTGGACGATAAAACGCGCATCGATGCAATCAAGGCAGAAATCGAGGAACGCTGGCCACGGCTGGCCGCCACGCGCTCGGGCGACCCATCCACGCAGACCGAGATGTTGGGCATGTACCGCTCATTTGGGCTCTTTATGGGCATCTTCGCGGTGCTGGTGGGCGGCCTGGGCATGATGAACAGCACCCTGATGAGCGTCTTCGAACGCACGCGCGAAATCGGCGTGCTGCGCGCTGTCGGCTGGCGGCGGCGGCGCGTGATTGGCATGGTTTTCGGCGAATCGATGGTGGTCTCGCTGCTGGGCGGGGCGGCCGGCATCGGGCTGGGGGTGGGATTGACGGAACTGACCAAACTCTCCCCGGCGGTGGCCTCCATGCTGGAGGGCGTCATCACCATCGATATCTTTTTGCAGGCAATTGGGTTGTCGGTCGGGCTCGGGGCAATCAGCGGGTTGTATCCGGCCTGGCGCGCCTCGCGGCTGACGCCGGCCGAGGCAATGCGCGCGGCGACCAGCGCTGCTACCCCGCCGCGCCGGCTGGCGACCATTGGCCGGCTGCTGGGAAGCGCCGCACTGCGCAACTTGTGGCGGCGGCCAACGCGCACCGTGGTCACGCTGAGCGGCCTCGGCCTCGGGGTGGGCTTCACGGTGGCGTTGATGGGAATGGCGCTTGGTGTCGAAACCACGTTCACCAATCTGATGAGCGCCGGTGAGTCGGATTTGCTGGTCGAGGAAAAAGGTGTTGCGGACGCCTCGCTCTCGGTGATTGCCGAGCGTACGGCGGACCGGATCCGCGCTCACCCGCAGGTCAAGTCGGTCTCAAGAATGGTGTTTGGTTTAACCACCGCTCCCGGATTGCCGATGTTCATGATTTATGGCCTCGACCCGCGCGAAGCCAAGATCAACGACTATCGTATCCGCGAGGGGCGGCGCATGCAGCGCGAGGGCGAAATCATCCTCGGGCGGTTGGCGGCGAACAGCCTCGAGAAAACGGTGGGCGAGAAAATACGCGTCAGCGGCACGCGCTTAACAATTGTCGGCATTTACGAGAATGGTTCGGCTTTTGAGGACACCGGTGCCACCATGCTGTTGCGCGACGCGCAGCGCCTGTTTGACAAGCCGCGCCAGGTCTCGTTTCTGGGCATTGCGGTGCACGACCGCGAGCGCGCTGACGAGGTCGCGCGCCTGCTTGAGCAGCAGTTTCCGGATTTGATGATAAGCACCACGACCACATTCACCGAGCGCATGCAGGATTTTCGCAATATGGAGGTGATGCTCGATACGTTGATCGGGCTGACCATGCTGGTGGGCGGCATCGTGATGATGAACGCCATGCTGATGAGCGTGTTCGAACGCACGCAGGAAATTGGCGTGCTGCGCGCGCTGGGCTGGCGGCGCCGGCGCGTGGTGCGCATGGTCTTGATTGAAGCGCTGGGTTTAAGCCTGTTGAGCGGCGTGGCCGGAGTGGGCATCGGGGTTGGCTTGAACCGCCTTCTGGGACTGATCCCGCTTTTTGGCGCGCTGCTGGAGCCCATCTACACCGGGACCATGTTTGTCAAAATCGGGGTGCTGGTGCTGGTGTTGGGGGTGTTGGGGGGCATCTATCCGGCGTGGCGGGCGGCCGGGCTACGCCCGATTGAGGCGCTGCGCTATGAATAATCCAATGATTTGCGATGTCTGAGAGATGGATACACGACAGATGACATCCGTCCCGGAGGTGAGTTTTTATGACTGAGCAAGAAATCGTCGTCGAAACGCGGAAACTGACGCGCATCTTCGGCGCGGTCGAGCCGGTGCGCGCCCTTGACGACGTCGATATCGTCATCCGCGCGGGGGAATTCGTCGCCGTGGTGGGGCCGTCCGGCTCGGGGAAATCCACGCTGCTGAACATGCTCGGTGCGCTAGATCTTCCCAGTAGCGGCGAGGTGCTGATGAGTGGCGTCTCGCTGCAGGAAGTGCGCAATCTGGACCGCTTCCGTAGCAAGACGGTCGGGTTCGTCTTCCAGATGCACAATCTCATTCCGACGCTGACCGCGCTGGAAAACGTGGTAGTGCCTTTGCACGAGACGCGCATGAGCAAGGCGGCGCGGCGTGCGCGGGCGGCCGAGCTGCTCGGATTGGTCGGGCTGCAGCAGCGCCTGAAGTCGCTTCCCAGCCAGCTTTCGGGTGGGGAGCGCCAGCGCGTTGCCATCGCGCGCGCGTTGGCCAACCAGCCAACCATCGTGCTGGCCGATGAGCCCACCGGCAATCTGGATTCGAAAGCCACGGCGGCGATCATGGAATTGCTGGCTGAATTGAACCGCACGCAGGGCACCACCCTGATTGTGGTCACGCACAACACGCAATCGGCCAACATGGCGCGGCGCATCATCACGCTGCGCGATGGCAAGGTAATCAGCGATACCGTGCCCAAGGATGCCTTCGCGCGCGACCTGATCGAATTCAGGCAGTCCGGGTTGGGTCAGGCTATTTTGGAGGACGGTCAAGTGCCGGAGCGATTGACGGAGATTGCGCCTGCGCTGCGTGAGCTGCTGCGTAAGGCGTAGCGGGCGTCGCTAGAGGTTGATTGCGCGGGCGCTGAAGACTTCCGGTAGGGCGTGCAGGGCGTGCACCACGTCTGCGGGGCACTCCGAATCCAGATTGATGAAGGAGATGGCGCGACCGCCCCGGCGGTCGCGCCCGTAGCGCCACTCCCCGATATTGATCCCCTGCGCGCCGAGATAGGTGCCCACTTTTCCGATTACACCGGGCACGTCGTGGTTCTCGAGGAAGAGCAAAGTCCCTTCAGGTCGGGCGTCCACCTGGATATCGCGGTATTGCACCAGTCTAGCTTCGGCTCCCGCGAAGAGTACGCCGGCGACAGTCTGCGAGCCACCGTCTTCCCAGTGTACGCGGCAGGAAAGCAGGTTTGGGTAGTCGACTAATTCCAGCCCCACTACCTGCGCGGTTTCGATGCCGCGCTCGTGCGCGATGAGGGGCGCGTTGACGTAGTTAACCGGGCGTTCATCCAGCTGGGGCAACATGCCTTTTAGCATTGCCGCGGCGACCGGCCGCACGATGTTTCGCAGGCCCTCGCCCTGTAATTCCACCTCGATGCGTTTGATGCGACCGTCGGCGAGTTGAGCCTGCAACTTTCCGAGCTGCTCAGCGAGGCGCAGGTAGGGGCGATGGAGGGCGTATTCGGCGCCGGGCCCGAAGGGCAAATTGACCACGCTGCGATAATCCGCGTCTCTCAGGGCGTCCAGCGTCTGTTCCACCACCATCCGTGAGGTATCGTTCTGCGATTCGACGGTGTTCTGGTTCAGGTGCGGCACTGCCAGCACGTTGGGGTGCTGCACCAGCGGATGGTCGGGCGGGGCGGGCTCCTGGCAGAGGGTGTCCAGCGCCGCGCCGGCTACCTTGTCAGCGTTCAGCGCGTGTAGCAGCGCCTTCTCGTCTATCAGTTCTGCGCGCGAGCAATTGATGATGTGCACTCCGATCTTCATCTGCGCGATAGTGTCGCCATTGATGAAGTTGCGTGTCTCGTCGGTCAGGGAGGTGTGCAGAGAGATTACGTCGGCGCGCGCCAGCAATTCGTGCAGTGGGACGATGCTCACCCCGTGAGCGCGCGCGTGGGCAATATCGGTGTAGGGGTCGTATGCCAGCACATCCATGCCGAAAGCCTGCGCGCGGTTGGCCACTTCGTGGCCGTGGCGTCCGTATCCAATCACCCCGATGGTCTTGTCGCGGAGCTGAAAGCCGAGAATCTCGTGCCGTTCCCACCGGCCGGCGCGCAGCGAGGTGTAGCCGCGTGGGATGTGGCGGGCGAGCGCGAGCAGCATTGCCATGGTGTGCTCAGCCACCGCTATTACGTTTGCGTCCGGCACGTTTATCACCATGATGCCGTGCCGAGTCGCAGCGTCGATATCTACGTTTTCGAGCTGTGCCCCCGCGCGGGCAATCACACGCAGGCGTTTCCCGCAGGCGATCAGTTCGGCGTCAGCCTGAGTCTGCGAGCGCAGCAGCAGCGCGTGCGCCCGAGGTACCTCGGCGAGCAACGCTTTTCGCTCCGGCAGCGGGCCGGCCATGGTGACATCCTCGCTTTCACGCAGAATCTCCCAGCCATTCAGGCCGAGGTGGTCGGAGACTAGGATGTGAAAAGACGCGTCAGCCACTTTTGCGTCCCACTGCTTGCAGCAAGCGTTCTTTCATTTTTCTCTCTCGGAAGACCACCTCGCCGCGCACTACCCTGCGCACCCCGGAGGAGAAAAGGCGTCTCCAGGGAGTGACATCGGCAAGTTTTCCCAGCGCAAGCGGCAGTACCGGCGCGAGGTGTGGCGCGTTGATGTAGACCGGCGATTCTGCGGCCACGCGCTGGCGATAGACCGCGCCGCCGAAGCCGACGAACAGGTCAACATGGCCGCTCGCTTCCAGGTCCGAAAGCCCATCGCCCACAAGCAGGGCGCGGCCTGGGTGGCGGGCACGAATGCGGTCGATGAGCAGGTTTTTTCCGCCGGTTCCGGTGAGCGGATTGCTGTCCACGGCGAGGTAATTGGCGTGTGGGTTTTTTCCGCCGGGATGCTCCCAGTAGCGCCACCACTCTCCGGAGAGTTGGTCGTATTGCATATCCACGGCGAAAATGTGCTCGCGCGGCACATGCAGCCATATCCCAAAATCGCGCACCGGTTCGATCAATCCGCCACTGATGATGAAGACCGCGACCCCCAGCTCGCGCAATGCCGCGATGACATCTGCAGCATCGGCAATCACGTTCTCGCGGTAAAAATCGCGGATGAAGTTGACCTGAGCCCGCGTCGGATTGGAGCTATCCAGCCGGTGGTCGTAGACTCGTTCAAGCGCAATCTCGCCGTCCATGGCGCGTTTGGTCAGGGCGGCCACGTGAGCTTCCTTGCCGGTGAGACGGGCGAGCTCGTCGATGCCCTCGACTGCGCTCAGCGTGCTGTCGCAATCGAAGATGACCACTTCGGCCACGGGCCAGATGGGCGCGGCAGCGGTCATGGCTTCAGGCGCGCGCGGTGTAGTCGCCGCGCACCACCCATTTGTACGTGGTCAGTTCGGGTAGTCCCATCGGCCCGCGCGCGTGCAGCCGCTGCGTGCTGATGGCGACCTCCGCGCCGAGGCCGAACTGCGCGCCATCGGTGAAGCGAGTGCTGGCATTGACGTACACCACGGCCGAATCCACCTCGGCCACGAAGCGTTCCGCGTGCGCGTCCGTTTCGGTGAGGATGCCATCGGAATGGGCGGTGCTGTGTGCGCCTATGTGCGCGATGGCTTCGTCGAGGTCGTCCACCACCTTCAACCCGAGTACGAGCGAAAGCCATTCGGTGTCGAAATCATCCGCCCCGGCGGCGGACACTTCCGCTTCCGTCGAGCCGTTGCCTTCTTCCTGCAGCACGCTCATGGCACGCGGCGCGGCGCGGAAAGTCACCCCGAGGCCGCCCAGCTGCTCTACCACGCGAGGCAGCAATTCAGCAGCCACGGCGCTGTTCACCAGCAGGGTGTCGAGCGCATTGCACACCGAGGGGCGCTGCACCTTGGCGTTTTCTATCACCGGCAGCGCGGCGGCGAGGTCGGCGCTGGCATCTACATACAAATGGCACACTCCGATGCCGCCGGTGATGACCGGAATGGAACTGTTCTCACGGCAGAAACAGTGCAGCGCGTTCCCGCCGCGTGGAATTATCATCTCGATGTAATCGTGCAGTCGCAACAGTTCGGCCACATGTTTTCGGTCGCTGTCATCGATGAATTGCACCACGCTTTGTGGTAGCCCGACCTGTTGCAGCGCCTGCCGCGCCACCTGCACCAGCGCGCGATTGGAGCGAATGGTCTCGCTGCCGCCGCGTAGTATCGCCACGTTGCCGGTCTTGACCGCGAGCGCAGAAACATCGATTGTGACGTTGGGGCGCGATTCGTAAATCACGCCTAGCACGCCGATGGGCACGCGCTGGCGGCGCAGCTGTAACCCGTTGGGCAGCGCGCGCTCGGCGAACACCTCCCCGATCGGGTCCGACAGCGCGGCGATGGCGCGCACGTCCGCGGCGACGCCCTGCATCCGTTCCGGCGTGAGCGTGAGGCGGTCGATTAGCGCTTCGCTTAAGCCGGCCTTCCGGGCAGCTTCGGCATCGCGCTTGTTCGCATCCAGAACGTTGGGCTCGCTGGAAGCCAAACCGTCGGCAATGGCCCGCAATGTTCGGTTTTTGGTCTCGGTGGTCGCACGTGCCATTTGGCGCGAGGCTTCTCGGGCGGCAGCGCCCATCTTTTTCAGGTCAATCATGATGCCTCCTCCTGCTGACGTGTGAGCAGCACAAGCTGGTCACGGTGAATCACTTCCTCCCCATAAGCATACCCGAGAATCGACTCAATCTCCTGAGATTGCCTGCCGGTGATTTTGGCCAGTTCATCGGCCTGATAACTGGCCAGTCCGCGCGCCAACTCGCGGCCATTGCTATCGCGCACCGAGACGGTGTCGCCGCGTTCGAATTCGCCCGAGACCGAGGTGACGCCCACCGGCAGCAGGCTGCTGCCGCTCAATAGCGCGCGAGCGGCCCCGGCGTCAATTTGAATACCTCCTGCGCCATCCGCGCCGGAAAGAATGAAACGTTTGCGGCTTTCAAGCGTGGTAACAAGCGCCGGAAAGCGGGTGCCGACAGCTTCTCCCCAGGCGGCTTTCAAGATCACGTCGGGGTCGCTGCCACGGGTCACCACCACGGTGGCGCCGGAGCGGCGCGCAAGGTCGGCCGCCTGTAGTTTGGTGACCATACCTCCGGTTCCCAGTGTGTCGCCCGTCTGTCCGGCCGCCCGCCACATCTCCTCCGGAATCTCCGCGCTGCTGATTTCTGTGAACAAGGTGGCCTGCGGGTCGCGCCGCGGGTCGGCCGTGAACACGCCGGGCTGGTCGGTGAGCATCAGCAGCAGGTCGGCGTCAATCAGGTTCGCTACCAGCGCAGAGAGGTTATCGTTGTCACCTACGCGAATTTCTTCAGTGGTGACAGCATCGTTCTCGTTGACGACGGGAACGACCTTATGGTCAAGCAGCGCGCGCAGGGTGTTACGGGAGTTCAGGTAGCTGCGTCGCCGGGCAAGGTCGCCCCGCGTGAGCAGCACCTGCGCCACCGTGCGCCCGTAAAGGGCGAAGAGCTCTTCATAATGGGCCATCAGGCGCGGCTGGCCTACAGCGGAAAGCATCTGCTTCGCCGGGATTTCTTTCGGCAGGGCAGGAAATGAAAGAGCCTCGCGCCCGGCTGCCATTGAGCCGGAAGAGACCACGATGACTTCGCGACCGGCCGCACACAGCTCGGCCATCTGGCGCACCAGCTCACCCAGCCTTGGCGCGGAGAGATGCGGTGTTCCGGCGGTGAGGGTGGAAGTGCCCAGTTTGACGACCAGACGGCGGTAATCAGAAGCGGCCATGGTTGCTCGAGCCGCTCATTGTCAGTGCGACGACCGATGGTCAATTTTGCGGCGAGTGGGCTATTCTAGCATGAAACCGCGCCACCATTTACGCGGATGAAGTTGCGCGTGGATGTGGCGGTGAAGACCTCCCAGACCCGTCGCGGAAAGATTCTAGTGCATGTCGGGTGAGCACCGAGAGACCTCCATTACGTTACGGAATCCCCTTTTTATTTCCGGTATTAGGGATTCTTTGCCGTCGCTTTGCCCCGACTCAGAATGACACTCAATGCTGTTGCAGTTCAATGAAATGCTAGTTGCCGGACATGGCCGCCTGCAGCGTGGCGCAGGCCGGGCAGTTGCCGCCCGGGCGCATGATTGCGTATCCGGCCTGGGGGTCGTCGCTCCAGTGAGTGAAATCCACATTGAAGATTATGAAGAGCCGCACCTTGCCCTGCGCGCGCGAAATGCGCACCGCATCGCCCAGGTATTGAGCGTGCTCCGCGACGGTGAGATTGTACGGCGGTTTCCACAGGAATGCGGCGGGCAGCGAGCCCCACTCCTCCCCGCTGAGATACCCTATTTCCGTAAAGCACAGCGGCCTCGCGCCGCCGACAGCGTTGAAGTATGTATCTACCATTCCCGGGTAGTAGCGCGTGTAATGGCTGCTGGCGCCGCGCGGGTCTCCCGAGCGGACGGAAGGCGGCATCAGGCCCTCGTTGTAATGAATGCCGATGCAATCCACGTAATTGAGCCCGCCGGCAGCCACCATGCCCGAAATGAACGGTGCGTCGTCGCAACCGTGCGGGTGGCAACCCCCGAAATAGCCGGTTGGCGCAGGCGCGCCCGAAATTACCATGGTGCCCCCGTTGGCGGCCTTGATTGAAGCGTGCGCCTGCTGCAGCAGACTGGTATACGTGGTCGGGCTGATGGAGCCGCTGGCCCACTCACGGTCGAGGTTCATTTCGTTCCACACTTCGATTCCGTCAGCGCCAGCCGCGCCGAGCTCGCCTGCGAAGCGCGCGTAATCGCCGAAATTCTGCGGATATGATGTGTCCGGAGAGCCGAGTACGCTGAGCAAAATCTTGAAGCCCTTGGCGTGTGCATCAGTTATCACCCCAATGTGGCCGCCGGAGGACTCACCCGGATGCCATTTGACCTGGCGCTTCACCCACGTCATTCCGGCGTTGTGCATCAAATCCGGCGCGCGGAAATCGGAAACCTGCCCGCCAAGCTCGAAGTTCCCGGCTGAGGCTGCCGGAGCCACAGTCGGGACTGCGGTCGGTATGGGTGCGGCTGTCGGAGGGGGTGGTTGTGTTGCGGTGGGCGTGTGAGTGGCAGTGGGCGGCACGGTCGGTGGGGCAGTGGTCGCCGGCACAGCGGCGGTTGGCAGCGCCGTGTTGGTCGGGATTGCCGTCGGGGTCATGCTGGCAGTGGGGCTCGGGATTGGACTCGGGCTGGGACTCGGCGTTGGACTGGAAGGCGGCGCAGTGGTGGCGGTCGGCAGGGCTTTTGCGGCCACCGCGACCGAAACCACCTCGAGTTTTCCGATATCCCCACTCAATTCTGCCGCATCGCGCGGGACCCAGCGCGACGCACTGTGGCCCGGGATGCGTACCTGCAGCCAGTGGCCATCGCGGCTGCGCCCCACCGCGGTATAGGTTTCCCCTCGCGCAAGCCGCAATACGCCCGGCGAACTGAAGGAGGGGTCTTCGCGCGCGTAGTCCCTGCTGGCGGTGATGGTGGCAAAAAGCGTCCAGAATGTGCCTGAATCCGCCCCGGTCAGGGTGACAAGGTCAGTCGGGTTCTTGCTCTGGGATTCTGTGGCGCAACCGCTAGAGATGGCGAGAGACGTGACCACCAGCACGACGAGGGCAAGGCGAGAGGGATTTGGCGCCATTGATTTTTTGTTTGCGTCCTCCGGCGGGCGCAGGCGCGCCGGGAGACCGGCGGGATAATACTAGAACACAGTTCTGCTTGTCAAGTGGGCGCAATGCGCGTTGACGCTTTGCCGTCACTGTGATAAGATTCGTACCGCGATTATGAGAAAGCAGTGATGAATACTACTACCACTGGCAAAACTACCATGATGACTACGCTGGCTCCGGCACGGTGTGGCCTCAGTGCATGGCGTGAACCCGGTTCGAGACCGGGCGAATGCCGGTGATTTCCTGAAGCGAGATCACCCGACGCGGAGCCACACCGGCTCCGCGTTTTCATTTAAACGAGCGTATGGGAGCGAATTGTGATGATGAACACTCTAGTGATGAAATTTGGCGGCACTTCGGTGGGCAGCGCGGAGGCGATAGAGCGCGTCGCTACGCAGGTTCAACTGGCGCGTGAGAGCTGGCCGCAGGTAGTGGTCGTGCTATCGGCCATGAGCGGAGTGACCGATTCGTTGCTCGCCGGTGCAAACGGGGCCGCTGCGGGTGATGAGAACAGTTTGGCGGAAACCGTGGCGGTGGTCAGTGAGAAGCATCTGCAAACCATCGAAGGTCTGCTGCACTCCGAAGCAGAGCGCGAATTAACGCGCGAACGCGTGCGTACCCATGTGCATGAGTTCTCCGCTCTCTGCCACGCAGTACACGTGCTGGGGGAGGCCTCCCCACGGGCGCTGGACGCCATCAGTTCGCTGGGCGAACGCATTGTGGTGCATCTCGTGGCCGCGCGGCTGCGCGAGATTGATTGCGCTGCCGGCGCGGTTCGGGCGAGCGAACTCGTGCGCACAGACGCTCAATTTCAGGCAGCCAACCCCGACATGGAGGCCACCCGCGTGCTCACCCGCGACACTTTGGCTCCACTGCTGGCGGACGGCGTCGTTCCGGTTGTGACCGGATTCATGGGCGCAACTGAGGATGGGGCAATCACCACCCTCGGGCGCGGGGGCAGCGATTACAGCGCTGCTATCATTGCCGTGGCGCTGGATGCGGACGAAGTTTGGATTTGCACTGATGTTAACGGCGTGATGACCACCGACCCGCGTATAGCTGCCGACGCGTGCACGCTGCGCACCATCGCATACCGGGAAATTGCCGAGCTCGCTTCCGCTGGCGCGAAAGTGGTGCATCCGAAAGCCATCAGCCCGATCATGGAACGTGGCATTCGGATGTGGATCCGCAATACGTTTAACCCCGATGGGCCAGCCACGCGGGTGCTGGCCGATGGCGAGACGCAAAACGACGGAGTCAGAGCCGTCACCGTGGTGAAGGCGCAGAGTCTGCTGGCGTTGGAGGGGCGCGGCATGCTGGGCGTTCAGGGCATCGCCGCGCGCACCTTTGCGGTGGTGGCGCGCGCAGATACAAGTATAACGCTCATCGCGCAAACATCTTCCGAGCAAAGCATCTGCTTCGCCGTGCCACAGGTTTCGGCACAGCGCGTCATCGCCGAGCTGGAGCGCGAATTCAAGCATGAGTTCGAGTGGAGGCACATCGACCGCGTGTGCGCGCAGGACGACATTGTCATCGTGACCGTGGTGGGCGCAGGCATGCGCCACACCCCCGGCATAGCCGGAAAAGTGTTCAGCGCACTGGGCGACCGCGGGTTGAACGTGGTCGCCATCGCGCAGGGCTCATCGGAGTGCAGCATCAGTCTGGTGGTGGCTGCGGCTGATGGGGACGACAGCGTCCGCGCTATTCACGACATGATAATTACTCGCGGGCAACAGGAGGTAGCGCAATGAGGAAACGCAGAGTTGCCGTACTCGGCGCGACCGGCGCGGTCGGGCAGCGTTTCGTGCAGCTGCTGGATGGGCACCCGTGGTTCACGGTGAGCGCACTGACCGGGTCAGAACGGACGGTTGGGAGCAGCTATCGGCAGGGTTGCCGCTGGGTGCTGCCCGCGGAAATGCCCGCGTGGGCAGGCGATTTGCCGGTACGCCCGTCGGAACCCCACATGGATGCCGAGATTGTCTTCAGCGCGCTGCCCTCCAAGCTGGCGCAAAATCTTGAACCTGCCTTCGCCGCCGCTGGCTATCAGGTTTTCTCCAACGCTTCCGCCCACCGGGAGGCGGTGGACGTGCCGTTGCTAATTCCGGAAGTCAACCCGGACCACGCGGTGCTGGTGGAGCAGCAGCGCAAGCGCCGCGGCTGGAGTGGTTGCATCGTCACCAATTGCAATTGTACCGCCACCGGCGTCACCGTCTCACTGAAACCGCTGCTGGACGCATTCGGGCTGCGGCGCGTGTTCGCGGTCTCGCTACAGGCTATTTCGGGATCAGGATACCCGGGCGTGGCCGCGCTTGACCTGACCGATAACGTCTTGCCTTTCATCGCGGGCGAGGAAGAAAAACTGCAGGCAGAGCCACTGAAAATGCTGGGCCGCTGCGATGGCGAGCGGGTAACGCCGGCCGATTTCGGAATCTCAGCACACTGCAACCGCGTTGCGGTTTCGGATGGCCATGTTGTGTGCGTGACGGCGAAACTCGGACAGCCGGCGTCGGCAACGGAGGTTGTGGCTGCCATGGACACGTTTGCTCCGCCACAGGCAGTGCGGGAGCTGCCAAGTTCGCCGCCACTGGCGCTTAGCGTGCGGCGCGAGAGCGACCGTCCGCAACCGCGCCGCGACCGCGAATCCGGCGGAGGCATGACCACGGTGGTCGGGCGCGTACGCGCGGACAGCTTGCTGCACATTCGTTACGTTGTGCTGTCACATAACACAATCAAAGGCGCGGCCGGTGGCTCGATCCAAAATGCGGAGCTGCTGCTGTCGAAAGGTTTGGTCTGAGCTCGAGTGAGGGCGTTTGGTTAACCGTCGGGCTCGTGTTCGAACCAGATGGTGACTGGCCCATCGTTCACGAGCGCCACTTGCATGTCCGCCCCAAAGCGGCCATGCTCCACAGGCACGCCGTGGCTCGCTATTCGCGCGACGAAATGCCGCACCAGTGGCTCCGCGGTCTCCGGCAGCGCGGCGCGGATGAAGGAGGGCCTCCGGCCTTTGCGCGTGTCGGCGTAAAGCGTGAACTGAGAGACCACCAGCGCGGCCCCGTGAATATCAATCAGCGACAGATTGGTCTTGCCACGGCTATCTTCGAAGATGCGCAGACCGGCGCATTTCTTCGCCAGCCACTCTGCCTCGGCTTCGCCGTCCTGCTGCCCCACCCCGACCAGAATCAGCATTCCTGCGCCAATGCGCCCGACAACCTCTCCGGCGACGCTGACGCTCGCTTCGCTGACTCGTTGAATTAGCAGGCGCATTTCTTTACGTGAGCGGGCCACGGGCCCGGCCGGGGCTTCAGGGCAGCCCGGCGGCCGCTTTCACTTCCGCGATGGTTTCCGCGGCGATGACGGTGGCGCGGCGAGCGCCGTCATGCAGCACCCCCCACACGTGCTGTGGGTCTTTCGCCAGTTCGGCGCGGCGCTCGCGGAAAGGTTGCAGGTGTTCGTTCAGGTTGCGCGCAAAAAGTTTCTTACAGTCCACGCACCCGATTCCAGCCGTGCGGCACTCGCGGTCAATCATAGCTACGTCATCGCTCGAGGAGAAGGATTTGTGCAGAGTGAACACATTGCACACGTCCGGGTCGCCGGGGTCATCCCGCCGTGCGCGCTGCGGGTCGGTGACCATGGTGCGCACCACCTGTTCGGTCTCTTCGGGCGTAAGCGCCAGTTCAATCTGGTTGTTCTCGCTTTTTCCCATTTTACGCTTGCCGTCGGTGCCGAGCACTTTGGGAAACTCGGTGTTCTTCATCTGTGGTTCCACCAGTACCAGTCTTCCAGTGCGGTGGTGGAAGGTGCGCACCACTTCGCGTGCAAACTCGAGGTGAGATTGTTGGTCTACGCCCACCGGAACAACATCGGCCTTGTACAGAGTGATGTCTGCCGTCATCAGTACTGGATACCCGACTAGTCCATAGTTGATGTTGTGGGGTTGCAGGCGCACTTTGTCCTTGAAAGTGGGCAGGTCGGTAAGTTTCCCCAGCGGGGTGAACATGCTCAGGATGGTATGCAGTTCGGTCACCTGAGGGACATGGCTCTGCACGAAGAGGATGGTCTCCTCGGGCCGCAACCCGGCAGCCAGCCAGTCGAGCGCCATCTCGGCCGTGTTCGCTTTTATCTGGCTCAAATCCTCCAAGGTGGTCATGGCGTGCAGGTCAACGATGCAATAGACACAGTCGTAATCTGCCTGCAGTGCCACATAGTTCTTAATCGCGCCCAGATAATTCCCCAGGTGCTGCCGCCCGGTCGGCCGCGCGCCAGAAAACACCCGTCCCTTTTTACTCATTTGCGTTTGATCTACGAGGTCGAGGTCACACTTTTGCGGAAAAGCTCCATCACCTCGCCCGGCTCGGCGTGCCGCCCGAGGTTCGCCTTGGAGAAGAGCAGATCACCATTGACCGCCACCTCGAAGACGCCGCCGCTGGAGGGCACGATGCGCACCGCGTCGATCTCAAACTGGAATTCCTGCAGAAGTTCGGCCACCAGACTGGTGGCGCGTTCGGTGTAGTTTCAAGCCGCGCAGTAGGTTATCTCGATGTCTATTTTCATCGTCAGTGCCTCCCGTTGTGTTTTACCAAGTCAGTTTACTATTGTTGCCTGCAAACGGCAATTTCACATTCGGTTCCTTTTCTTGACTATGGTACTGCGGCCTTTTCTCGATCCTTTGTGCTGTTCTCGGCACGGAGCAGTGTGGTGACGAACCGTGTGCTGGAGCGTCCAATGAATGTCCATCCTGTCGGCAGCAGTACAGTAGCAAGCACTATCTTGAGTGCATCACCGGGTAGGAAGGGCAGGAATCCAGTGCGCAGGACCGCTTCCCATCCGACAAATCGCGATAACCAGAGAATACCAGATGCGTATATGATGGCATTGCCAACAATCATACTGGTAGCGGCAGTCCAGAGTTTCCGGTCCCAGCCTCTCTCGCTAAGCAAACCTACAACATAAGCTGCCGCCAGAAAACCTACCAAGTATCCGGCTGTTGGACCTACTAGCCGCATTATGCCGAATGCGCCCCCAGCGAAGACTGGCAATCCCCATGCGCCAACCGTAAGGTATGTAGCGACAGTGGCCGAGCCACGCTTACTGCCGAACAGAGCTGCTATGAGCAATACAGCGAAGGTTTGAGCAGTAATTGGTACTGGAGAGAACGGCAGCACTATCTGCATTTGGGCGGCAGCCGCTATGAGCAGGCTTCCCCCGAGTACGAGAGCAGCCTCGCGGACAAATCCTGCCTTCAGCCACACTACCTCGACCATAACGATGAAACGTGTATCAGTAGTGTGTATCAATCAGACCCCCACGTCACACGGTGTTTCTCATCATCTGAAGAAGGTTTGCCATCCAATCGGGCTGTAAGTTATGCAGGATAGCCTGCACCTGGTTGGGGAGCGACATGCACGGTCTGGGTGGGGAAGGCGAACTCGATGCCGGTCCGCTCGAAGCGGCGTACAAGCTCCAGATTGACGTTCTGCTGAACATCCATGTACACGCCATAATCCGCCGAAGTGACGTAATACACCGTTTCAAAATCTAGTGAGAAATCGCCAAAAGCGCTGAAATGGGTGCGGTCAAAGCGCACCTGCTGCTGCGCGCTGACCACCTCGCACACTATTTCTGGGATGGAAGCCAGTTTGGCCGCGGGGGTGTTGTAAGTGACGCCGATGGTGAACACCACGCGTCGTTCCTCACGATCCTGGAAATTGCTCAGCCGGCTGCCGAGCAAATCGTGGTTAGCGAATATGAGTAATTCGCCGCTCAGGCTGCGCACGCGTGTGGTTTTCAGGCCGATGCGCTCGACCGTGCCCATGCGGTCATCCACCACGATGAAATCACCCATTGTGAATGGGCGATCGAGCATTATCGATACGTAAGCAAGCAAGTCACTTAGAATGTTCTGTACTGCCAGCGCCACAGCAATGCCGCCGATTCCCAGCCCGGTCAGTAGGCCGCTGATTTCGACGCCTAAGTTATCCAGAGCCAGGAGCAGTATGATGCTCCAGAGTACGATGCGGCTGGCAAGGCCGAGGATGGCGACCGTGTTCTGGCGGTCGGATTCGGCCTGTAGCGTGTGGCGAGCGTAATGCTGCAGACCGTACTCGACAAGCTCATTTGTCCAAAGGGCCGCCTGCAGCAGCAGGGTGAATACGGCTGCCAACCTGATGAAATTTTGCAGCGCGGTCGGCAGGGCGAGCGAGAGAGACCCGATGTACAGTGCTATTGCCAGGAAAAACCAGGAGCGGCTGGAGCGTAGCAAGCTGATAGCGAGGTCGTCCAGCTGCGTTGCAGTGGCGTGGGCGACATGTTGCATCCGCCGCACTATCAGATTGCGCAGGCCGCGCAGCAAGATAAGCGCCGCCACGGTCAGCGTTAGCGCCAGCAGCCATGTACTCAGCGCGTTGCCAAACCAAGTTTGCGAAAGGAGGTCCATTATTACCTCATCGCGGCCTTCTAGATTTCAAGGGCCGGGTGCTTATTATAACCACAATCCGCGCGGGCGCGGCTATACTTCGGTGATGCGCATACGCCTCGATGCAATCGGTTGTCGCCTGAACTCTGGCGAAATGGATGCGCTGGCGCGCGCTTTTGCGGCGGCCGGACATTGCGTGGCGCCCTCCGGAGAAGACGTCGACCTGGTGGTCTTTAATAGTTGCACGGTGACGCACCGCGCAGCTGCGGATTCCCGCCGGGTCATCCGAAAGTTGCGGCGTGAGCACGCACGCGCGATGCTGGTGGTGACGGGGTGTTACGCGCAGCTGTCCGCCCAGGCAGTGCGGGCACTGGGTGCGGATCTGGTGATCGGGAACCAAAAGAAGGATGCGCTGCCACAGTTATTACATGAGGCCGGGCTGCTGGCTCCAAAGGACCCGTTGCCGACGGACACCATTCCGATGGCGGGGGTCTCGGGGCGCACTCGCGCGTTTCTTAAGGTACAGGACGGTTGTGACAACCGCTGCGCGTTCTGCATAGTCACACTGGCGCGCGGCCGTGCGCGCAGTCGTGCTCAACGCAGCGTTATCGCCGATATCAACAGGTTGGTGGGGTTGGGATACCATGAGGTGGTGTTGTGTGGTGTGCACCTGGGCGCGTACGGTCACGACTGGGGGGACATGGCCGGACTGGAGAAGTTACTGATGGCCGTGCTGGCCGAAACAGATATTACTCGGCTGCGTCTTTCCTCTTTAGAGCCGTGGGATCTGCAGCCGGCTTTTTTCCGGCTTTGGGAGAATGCGCGCCTGCTGCCACATCTGCACCTTCCGCTTCAAAGCGGTTGCGAGTGCACGCTGCGCCGAATGGGACGCCGCACCACGTGCGCCAGTTTTCGAGAGCTGCTGCAGGTCGCCCGATCGACGATTTCGGACCTCGCGGTTAGCACCGACATGATGGTGGGCTTTCCGGGCGAGAGCGCCGCGGAGTTCCAGCAATCGCTTCAATTCGCTGAGAGCATGGCCTTCGTGCGCATGCACATCTTCCGCTACTCCCGCCGCGCTGGTACGCTCGCTGTGAAAATGCCCGCGCAGGTGCCGGCGTCCGTGGCTAAGCAGCGCAGCCGCCGTCTGCATTCCCTCGACGCGCGCATGCAGACACAGTTCCGGCGCCGGTTCGTTGGTCGTAAAATGGATGTGCTCTGGGAACGCGCGCAGGCGAATGGGGATCGACTGAGCTGGAGTGGGCTGACCCCCAATTACCTGCGAGTGGTGACGGACACGGACGGTGCGGTGAATCTGCATAACGCTGTGACCGAGACGGCGATGTTGGCCGCGGTCGAGGACGGTCTATTGGGCGAGGTGCAGCCCGGGCCTGCTCCAGTGGTATCCACGCCCGGTTCAGCGCTGCAGTACCCCCACCAGATGCACCCCCAGACCGTCAGGCAATAGATCCTCGAGCGCGATCAGCGCGCGAAACACAATCTCGTTGAAAGCGGCGTAAGTGGGGTCGCGCACCGCCTTCAGAGAGAGCAGCTGCAGCCCGCTTTCTCGCGCCACCTGCCGCAGTTTTCGAGGCGTGTTCGCGCGGTAATGCGCCGGAAATGTGTCCGCCAGACTGCGCCCGTACAGGCGCGGAACCAGCGTGCGCTGCAGCGCCGGCAGCGAGCCGCTCAAGCGATTGGCCAGCGTGATGGGGTTGAGACCATTGGGGGTGAGGAAGATGAAATGTCCGCCGGGCGTGAGCACGCGCCGTATCTCCCGCAATGTGGAAAAGGGGAGGCGAATGTGCTCCAGCAGCCATGCCGCGGTGATGAGCGGGAATGCGTCTGCGGGGAAGGGCAGGCGTTCGGCTTGCCCGACGCACACTCGCACGCACGCGTCTCGATAGTTGGTTAACGAGCGCCAGTGCGCGTCTATTCCGAATGTTCCCGAAATCTCGTTCGTCAGTTTCTCCGGCAGGCCACCGCGACCACAACCGAGGTCGAGCACGCGCATCCCAGCGCGCATGTGCTGACGCACGGTGGCCTCGTACACCTCGCCACTGGGCTGCCAGCCCGGGCACAGCTGCCGGTAGCGCTCACGCAATTGGTTCTGGTGGTCTAGAGGCAGCATTGTCTGCCCTGTGGGTGTGTCAGTTGTTGGGGGCGAAAAACAGTTCGCGCCACAGCTGCCAGTTGGGCGTGTGCGGCGGGGGCGGCTCGGCGTATGCCAGCGCAGTCTGCGGGCCAGTTCTTACAGCGGGAGTGATGACAACAATGTGCGTTTCCCCGGCAAGGCCGTACTTCAGGTCTGTGCGCAGTGCACGCACGACGAACGCATCCGAAGAGATGTATGCCTGCGTGAGTTTTAGGCCTGCCTGCTCCTGGTGCAGCGCGGTGACGGTGGCGACAAGCTGTCTTTCGTGGGCACGGATGGCTTGGCCGCGTTCCATCATGTGGCTGAAACTGGAGAGAAACCAGATGCCGACTGCCAAACCGAGCATAATCAGCACCTGATGGAGTGTGATTCGGAGTCCGCTGCGTCGCTGCGTTGCCGCTCTCATTAAGCTTCGTTGATCAACATCTCAGCTGGGGACTCTGTCAGGCGCACTAGTTTTGGCCTGCAACTCGTGAATGCCGAAGGTGGGATTTGAACCCACACGACCGGATGGTCACTACGCCCTGAACGTAGCGCGTCTGCCAGTTCCGCCACTTCGGCCGGTCGCCCGTATTCTACTGAGTTTCATTGAGATGTCAACGCGAATGTTGCAAGAGCTATGCCCACAGCCGCGCCGTTGGCGGCTCCGCGTGGTGCTATAATCGCGTCCCACGGTGCCAGAATGTTGATTATGAAGGCGGCCATTACGCTGGTCAGCGCGCCACCCGGAAGTTTCGTTTACCACATAATCGGCTTGTTTGCTCTGGAAGCGGCACTGGCCATTGCGCTCGGGCAACACCGGCGTGATTCTGATTCCGGGGCGGGGCGCCTGGCGCTGGCGGCCGGGTTGGCGTTGATGCTGCGCCTTTTGTTGGCGCTGCTGGCAGGTCTGGGCGCGGCCGGCGTGGTAAGCGATGACACGCTACTGCCGCCTCTGGACCGCGCCGTGAGTCTCACTACCCTACTGCTGCTGGGGTGGGCGTTACTTTCCCGTCCGGGGGAGACGCTGGCGGATGCCGTTTTGAGCGGTGGGCTAATTGTGATGGCGGTGGGTGCGTTGGTGGCGCTGGTTCTGTGGCAGCCGCTGGGCGTACTCGGGGTGGATTTCAACAACTCAACGCACGATTTGCTCTGGGCTGCGCCGCAGGTTGGAGTGTTGTTGGCATTGCTGGCCCTGCTGCTCTGGCGGCGTCCAGAAGAGTGGGGCATGGCGCTCGGGATGTTCACCTTGCCGCTGCTGGCCACTTTGGTGCATCTGGGGCTGGCCTTACGCGCGCCGGTGCTGAGTGGCCATATCTCGGCCTTCACGCGCATGGCTGACTTGGCTATGCTGCCCATGTTTGCGGTGGTGGTGTATCGGCGAGTGCTGCGCCAGGTCATCGTGGTGCTGGAGAGCGACCGGGCAGCCGCCTTCATCCCGCTGCTGGAAAGCCCGGTGGACCCGGGTCTGTCGCCGGGCTTGGCTGGCGCGCTGGCGGCGATGGGAGTTGAGACCGACCAGACCGGCGCAATCGAGGCGATATCGCGCGGTGTCGGCCGCGCGCTGGGGGCGGAATTCGCGCTGCTGTGGGAATTCGCGATCGGTGACGAGGCGGTGACCTGCATCGGCGGGTACGACCTTTCGCGGCAGAGACGGGTGGTCGGATTCACTTTGGCCGCCAATCAGGCTGAAGGTGTGCGCACCACCATCCAGAAAAACCGTGCACAGCAACTGCGCCCGGCCGCGAACGGAGATGAGTTGCGGTTGCTGGCGGATCAGGTCGGGCTGCAGTATGTCGGTCCGGCGTTGCTCGCGCCGCTGCCCTCCGAGCTGGAAACTCACCGCGCGGTGATGGTGTTTTCTCCCGACGCGCTCTCGGATTGGAAAGATGACGATGACCAATTGCTGCTGGCGCTGGCCGCGCCGGTGGCGCGGGCGCTGCGCAACGTGGTCGCAGATGGCGGCATTGGTCGCGGTGAGAACGCTGCAGAATTGCAACGGCAAATAGTGGCGCTGCGGCGTGAGCGTGACCGGCTTGGCGAGCGATTGAACGTGCTTGAGAATCGGGGCTGACCTGTCAGAATATATGTCCGTGCTTCGCGTCATCCTCTTATTGCTGCTAAACCTCGCGCTATACGCTTTTCTGGTGGCGCGCCTGCTCGGATGGCGTCCGCCCGGATGGCGCACGGAGAGCCTGCGCCAGCGCGTTCTCTCCGTGGGGCTGGCGGGCGCGTTGACGGCTGCGGTTGTACTGGGCGGCATGACGCTGCTGACAAGTGGACTGGTGAGCGAGAGCGGCAGCGTGCGCATCTTGCGAAGCGCTCTCTGGGTGGACGCCGGCATAATCCTGCTGATGCTCGTGCTCTGGGGATTGCCGCGATTACCATGGCCGGCGCTGCGCTCGGAGAGCACACGCCAGCGGGTGCTCGCTCTGGTGCTGGCGGCGGCGCTGACGGCGGGTGTTGCCCTGACGGCAGTGGCACTGCTCGGCAGCGGCTTGCTCAACCAGCGCGTGTTGCGCAGTGCGTTGTGGCTGGACGGTGCACTAATATTATTGTTGCTTGTGCTCTGGGGCTTACCGCGGCTGCCATGGGCGGCGCTGCGCTCGGAGGGTGCGCGCCAACAGGCTCTTTCTGTGGCACTCGCGCTGGCGCTGACGGCGGCTGCGGCGCTGGGCGGCATTGCGCTGGTGGCCAGCGGGGAGGTCAGCGGCGCCGGAAGCACGCGCCTGTTGCGCATCGCGCTTTCGGTGGATGCGGGCATGGCTTTGTTGTTGCTGGCGCTATGGATTTTCCCGCGGCTGCCGTGGCCGGTTTACGCTCGCACTCCGGTTCGGGCGCGGGCTGAATGGCGGCAGGCTCTGGGTGGTGTAGCCGCCGCCGGGCTGATAGTGGCCACAATCGCGGGCGGATTCATTCTTGCCTATGGCGAGATTGGTGCTCTCGATCAGCCTGAAGCCGTGGAAACGCCCGCGCCGAAGGCGCCAACCCTGGCAGTGGCGGCTGTCGTCGCCACGGATATTCCAGCGACGCCCAGCAGCAGCCTGACCGATCCCGCCGCGACGCCGACGGCCATGCCGCTGCCCACACGCGGCGGTGCCGAGATTCCTACCGTGACGCCAACGGCACGTTCCGCCACAGCGCCGACTAAAACCTTTGTGTCCACCCCCACTGCGACAGCGCGGCCCGCGCCCACGGCAACAGCGCAGCCAACCGCTATCCTGCCGCCGGCGCCCACTGCCACCTCCATGCCCACCACCACCTCGCCTCCACCGGCGACGGCGGTCTCCACCCCGACTGCGTGCGTACCCGGTGCGAGCGGCTGGGTGGAATACACCGTGCAATACGGCGACACGCTTTCCGAGCTGGCGCAGCAGGCAGGTACGCAGGGTGGCGCGGTGCTGCAGGTAAACTGTCTCATAGACGACCAGCTTGATGTCGGGCAGCGCATCTTTGTGCCGTTCACGGAAGTGGTCGCCGACGGTGCGCTGCTCGCTTCACGAAAAACCGCCTCGCCGGTGATAGACGGCGATTTGAGTGAATGGGGCGTACTGGAAAACACGGCAGACGCAGTAGTTTATGGGGCGGGAAACTGGAGCGGTGCCGGCGACCTGAGCGCCACTTTCTCGCTGGGCTGGGACGCCGCCAACTTGTATCTGGCAGTTTCGGTGCGGGATGATGTGCACGCCCAGACACAGAGCGGCGAGAGCATTTTCAGGGGCGACAGCGTGGAGTTCTTGCTTGATGGCGCGCTTCAGGCCGACCGGCAGTATGAGAAACTTAGCGGAGATGATTACCAGATTGGCCTCTCGCCGGGCGATTTGAGCGCGGAGACAGTGGCGGCGCAGGGGTACCGCTGGTTCCCGGCAGGGCAGGCTGGCTCGCTGGCGGCCGCACAACTTGCCGCCAGCGCCAGCGTGGATGGTTACGTTCTGGAAGCTGCCGTTCCCTGGGCTGCGCTTGGGGTTGCGCCCGCGAGCGGAGATGAGTATGGCTTTGTGCTCTCGGTCAGCGACAATGATCTTCCCGGAGTGGCCGCGCAGCAGAGCATGGTCTCCAGCGCGGCGGCGCGCTCGCTCACCGACCCGACTACGTGGGGCCGGCTGCGACTTGATCCGTGAGCGCGCTGCTCGCGTTGCGGCCCGGTGAAAAAAACCGGCGGAATTCGCTTGCGCGGCTCACGCTTTGATGCTATCTTGCAGCCACAGGCAGCAATTTGAGCCATGAGCCAGCAGCTTTCGCTGTTCGATCCCGAAAAACCACCACAGCCGCCGCGGCCGATAGCGCCGTCCTCCCGTCCGGTTGTGGCCATCGAGCGGCCGCCGGCCTCCACTCGTTTGAGCGCGAGCGCGCCGATTTCGGCGGCGCTGGTGGTGTGGATGGAAAGCCGTCGGCGCGCGGGGCTTTCAGAGAATACGATCAAGAATTACCGCATCGACATCCAGCTTCTGGCCGAATACGCAGGCGCCGGGGCCTCGGTGGGCGAGTTCACTACCCAGACGTTGAATGATTATCTGGAGTGGATGCGCCACAAGCGGCGAGTGCCGTGCTCCAGCAAAACGCTCGACCGCCGCATCACGGCGCTGAAATCCTTTTTCCGCTGGCTGACGCCGGCTGCCGCGCTGCCGGTCAACCCGGCCGAGGCGGTGGTGAACGTCTCCGTGCGCAGCCCGCTGCCGGTGGTGCTTACCGAGTTGGAGGTTTCTCAGGCGCAGCATGCGGCGCGGCAGCTGCGCCAGCGCAAGAAAAAAGCAGACATGCGCCCGCACATGCTGCTCACGTTCTTGCTACATACCGGCTTGCGCAAGGGAGAAACAGTGCGTCTGGTGACCAATCACCTTTCGCTGGACGATTCGGAAAAACCGCATCTTTATGTTCGCTACGCGGACAAGCGCCACCACCACAAAGAACGTAAGGTGAATTTGGACCCGGATTGGGTGCAGGATTACCGCAAGTACACGGAACGCTACCAGATAACCGAACGCGTGTTTCCGTGGTCGGTTCGACTGCTGGAATATCGCCTAGAAGATGTCAGCACTGAAGCGCGCCTGAATAAACATATCTCCTTCGAAATGCTGCGCTGGACATGTGCGCTGCGCGACTTCCGCGATGGCATGGAGCCCGAAAAGCTGCGTCGCAAACTCGGACTCTCCAAGGTGCAGTGGGGCGAGATGCGCCGCAAAATCCGCCGTCTGCTGGAATGACAGCGGGCAGCAGCCTGCCCTCACGACTGGCCGCGTTTCCCCGAACCAGGTATTAGTATCAATCACGCTGGTGGCGAGAGTTTTCGCACGTGCGCCACTGTGCGGACGCGAATGAGGAAAGCAGATGAAGGTATATGGCCGTACCACAATCAGTGAGGTCCTCGGCGATCGCGTGGTCTTTCGCAACCTGGAACCGTTGGATGAGCGCCTGCCCACCCTAGACGCGCTGCGCGAAAAGGTAGGTGTTGCACCGGGGCGCGTGCCGCGCAAGAGCGAGGCGGATTACGCGCGTGTCATTGTGCAAATGCTGCTGGCCGCGCAAGCCGTCGACATGCCCGCGGCCGAAATCGAGCAGCTGGTACTCATCGGCGACACGCGTTTAAACGATGGCACTGCCTTCGTGAACATATGTGTGGCCGGCGGCTGGTCGGGACGGGCATTCATCGGCTCGGAAAATGTGGCTCAACCGGCTGAGATGCAAAGGACTGCCACCGAGGGTGGCTATCAACTCCATCTGGCGAATCGCTGGGCTGCGCTGGCCGATTTTGACGACTACTGTGAAGAGCACGGCTCGCCGATTGCAGCGAGCTGCGCGGTCATCGTGGACCTCGACAAAACTGCGCTGGGAGCGCGCGGGCGCAACGCGCATGTAATCGACCGCGCCCGCGTGCAAGCGGTGCGCGACACCGTGGCGAACCTGCTCGGCGCGGCATTTGACCAAGCAACCTTTCGTGCTGCTTACGATTTTCTCAATCAGGTGGAATACCATTCCCTTACAGCCGATAATCAAGATTACCTCGCCTACATCTGCCTCATTCTCGGCAGCGGCATGTACACTCTGGCTCAGGTGGTGGCCGATATTGACGCCGGGCGGTTGCGTTCCTTCGCGCAATTCATAAAGGATGTGGAGCAACGCGCGGATTACCTGACCCCTGAGTTGGTCGCCATCCACCGCGACATTTATGCCAGAGTGCAGGGTGGAGACCCGACTCCCTTCAAGGCTTTTCGCTATAATGAATACTTGACCACGGTGGGATGCATGGGTCAGTCGCAGGGTGGGGACTCGGCTGAACAGCTGCTGGCGGATGAAATCGTGATTACGCAGGAAGTGCGCGAAATGGCGCTGCGCTGGAAAGAGCGCGGCGCTCTGCTTTTCGGGCTATCTGATAAGCCGGATGAAGCCTCGCTGCCCTCCCCTGCACTTGCGGTGCAGGGACATCTCCCCATCCACCGCGTGCAGGCCTGGGCGGTGGGCAGCTCCTAGTAAACCATCTGGCCACCCACAAAGGCCGCGACGCGCGCGTCTGTAGGCGCCTCGAAGAAGGTCTCTGTCGGGGCCACCTCTATCAGCTTGCCATCCAGCAGCAGCGCGCAACGCTGCGCTAGCCGGCGGGCTTGAAACACATTGTGCGTGACCAACACGATGGAGGCGTTGTACAGCAGGTGCTGTTCACCGATTAATGATTCAATCAGATTGACGTTGTACGGGTCCAGATTAGCGGTAGGCTCATCCAGCAGCAGCACCTCGGGCTGCAGCACCAGCGCGCGCGCAAGCGCCACCCGTTGGCATTCCCCACCCGAGAGTGTGCGCGTGGTGCTTTGCGCGAGCGCGGTCATGCCCACCCGCTCGAGCGTCTGGTGCACGCGCCCGTTGTCGGCCACGCTGCCGCGCAAGCGCAAGCCGAAGGCAACGTTTGCGCTCACCGAACGGTTGAGCAGCTGCGGGCGCTGAAACACCGTGGTCACCTTGCGGCGGGTGGCCAGCGGCGGGTCGGCCGGCATCGCGCGGCCATCAAAGTGCAATTCGCCTGCGCTGGCAGGCTCCAGAAAGTTGAGCAGTCGCAGCAGCGTGGATTTCCCCGACCCGCTCGGACCGACTACGGCCATAATCTCACCGCGGTTGATGGTGAGCGCGCCAATGTGCAGCACAGTGCGGCCGTTGTAATCCTTGCGGAGCGCCTTCATGCGGTAGAGGTCGGGACTCTCAACGTGGTTGTCCATTCCAGTTTCCAAAGCGAAGCAGGGCGCTATTAGCCGCGAACGTGATTATCAGCAGGATCAACCCGAGCGCTAGCGCGAGCGCGAAGGCGCCTTTGCGCGTTTCCAGCACGATGGCGGTGGTCAGCACGCGCGTCTTCATCTCGATGTTCCCGCCCACCAGCATCACCGCGCCCACTTCCGCCACGATGCGCCCGTACGCGGCGGCAATTGCGGCCAGAAGCCCCAGCCGGGTCTCGGTCAGCACAGTTGCGATGGTCTGCCAGCGGGTGGCGCCCAGAGCGCGCAGCTGCGGTCGCAGTTCCGGGTGTGCGCTGCCCACCGCGGCCATGGTCAGGCCAATCACAAGCGGGAGCGCGATTACGGTCTGAGCGAAAATCATCGCCGTGGGGGTGAACAGCCAGCTCAGCTCCCCCAACGGGCCGGAGCGGGAGAGCAGCACGAAGACAAAGAGACCGACCACCACTGGCGGGAGGCCCATGCCGGTGTATAGCGCGGCCATTAGCAGACCGCGGGCGGGCAGCCGACCCGTCAGCCCGAGCGCTGCCCCTACCGGCAGCCCGAGCAGTGTGCTCAGCGCCAGCGAGGTCAAGGTGATGCGCAGCGTCAGGGTCACCGTCCCGAGCAGGCGTGCGTCCAGCGTCAGCAGCAATTTCAGGGCTTCCTGCAGTGCTTCAATTAGTGTCTGCATTTTCTAATGTCCTGTCATTTCGCGCGAATGGTCCAGGTTCCTGTTGCCCTGCTGACCAGCCTGTTGCTATGTGTGATTTCTGCCTGCGCAAAGTCCATGGATTTTCCCCGCTTGATGACCTCGACGCTGAACCCGGACGTTGCGGCTCCCACGGCATTCAGGAAGTTGACATTGAATTCAACGCTGGCGCACCGGCCTCTAGGAAATGGCGTCATTGTGAATGCCCCTGTGGGCGAAAGAGGTGCTGCCCGAACTGCTCAACTCCGAATGCGGCTATGTACTCGCTAGTTTCCGTCGAAACGAGCCAGTCCACGAACTTCAGAGCGATCCGGTGGTTGATACCATCGTTTTTGTCTGGGTGCACCGGGATTAGCCCGTAAGGGTTGTAAAGCTCCGGGTCGACATTTGCGCTGATGTTATTTCCACCGACCATCAATGCCAGAAAGGGTAGGCGTTCGGATTGAGCCAGGTATGTGCCGCGGTCAGTCAGGGTGTAGGCGTCGGTCTCGTTCGCGTAGTTCAGTGTTGCGCCCATTCCCTGCCCGAGCGAGTAATACCAGTTCTCCGATGAGGGGGGCCGCAACCCGGATGCCAACCACAGAGCCTGTTCCTTAATGTGTGTGCCGGAATCGTCCCCACGGGAGGCCCATGGCGCACCGGTGGCGGCGATGGCCGCCATAGCATCGGCGGCGTGGCTCGTGCCGTGGATGCCGGCGGGATCATTCAGCGGGCCGACGATGATGAAATCGTTGTACATCACGCTGTGGCGGGCGGTGCCATGACCGGCGGCCAGAAATTCATGTTCGCGTTCCGGAGCATGCACCAGCAGCACGTCGGCGTCGCCGGCCTGCCCCAGCGCGAGCGCCTGCCCGGTGCCGACGGCTATCACCTCAACCGTGACGCCCGTTTCGGCCTCGAAGTGTGGCAGAATAGCCGCCAGCAGCCCGGAGTCTTCTGTGCTGGTGGTGGTGGCTAGCCGCATCGTGCGCGACTGCTTGGACGGTCGACAACCGGTCGCTGCCGCTGTAATCAGCAGCAGCGCCAGGTACAACCCTGTGCGCATTGCAGCTGGCACTCGCTGGCTCATGTGGGCGGCAGCATGCGGATACGCCAGATGCGGCGGCTGCCGCGCCGGACGCGCGCGCGCCAGTCCAATCTCCACCCGGGTATCCAGAGCACGCGCTCGCCGCTGACCAGCAGCGGAAACCGGCTGCGCGACGCGCGCGGGATTCTGGCGTTGGTCATGAAATCCGCCAGCGACTGGCTGCTGCCGTTCATCCCGAGCGGCTGGAAACGCTCCCCTCGGCGGCGGGGGCGCAGTCGCAATTGCCCCGGCACCCGGTCGGCGTCCACAAAAGCCTGCCAGCGGTCTTGGTTCGCGCAGATGCTCTTCAAGAGCACGTTCTCAGGAGCATCGACGCGCACGCGCCAGCCGCACTCACCCAGCGTCGTCTCTCCCGGGGCTGCAAGTGGAATGGTGTCTGTGCTGTTAAGCAGCGGAAGGCCGTTGGGCGGGCGCGGTTTTACCCCGGCCGGCGCGATTATCAGGTGCTCGTAATCCAGCGTCAGCGCTAGCTCTCCGGGTAGCGAGCGCTGCTGGCGCACCTCTGCGGTCGCGCAGAAATCCACGGCCTGCACAATTGGCTCGAACGCGATGTTGCGCAAATGCGGCCGCAATTGCATGATGGTGCATCGCAGCAGCCCCCGCTGTAAACCCGGAAGCAGTTTGGCGAACTCGCCGCGGCGCAGCAGCACGTGGTTTTCACCTTGGCGCGCGACCACCTGCTTCCAGGCTGCGCGAGTTGCCTGCTGCAGCACGCGGTGGTCCTCGGCGAACACGGCAGCCATGCGGCGCAGAGCGGCGCGAAGGTTTGGGGTCACGCTCTCGAGAAGTGGCAACACCTCGTGGCGCAGTCGGTTGCGGAAGAAACTAGTGTCAGCGTTGCTTGTGTCCTGGCGGGGCTGCAGCCTTTGCTCATTGCAATACGCTTCGATTTCAGCGCGCGTGACCGGCAGTAGTGGGCGACCCAGCCATAACTCGGCCGGCGCAGGCGTGGCGGTCGCAAGGTGCATTGCGGCCATGGGCGTGAGCGGGCGCATGCCGCGCAATCCGCCCATGCCGGTGCCGCGCAACAGGTGCATGAGCACTGTTTCCACTTGGTCATCGGCGTTGTGGCCGACCATAATCAGGTTGACGTGCTCCTCTTGCGCTACCTCGGCAAGGAATGTGTAGCGCGCCTCTCGTCCAGCCTCCTCAAGCGATAGTCTGCGCTTCGCGGCGATGGCAGCAACGTCGCGGCGCTCAATTGAGATTGCAAAACCCCATTCCCGCGCGATGCCGGCGACGAACTGCGCATCGTCGGCCGAATCGGGGCGCAGGCCGTGGTCAAGGTGTGCGACGTGCACCCGCTGTACCTTCTCTGTAAGCCTGCTGAGAAGGTGCAGCAGCGCCAGGCTATCCGCGCCGCCAGATACCCCCACCACCAGCCCGGGCGTCCAATCTGCAGCCCCAGTTTCACGCTCAAAATCATGCAAGTGATTGAGCAAATCCATGCGTGGGATTATAGCACGCGGGGCTTCGCGAGTGCGGCTTCGGACTGTATGCCTGCGTGGTATAATCGCCCGTCACATGAAACCCGGTCTGAGCAGGAGAGAATCGATTGGCATTTAGCCCGCTGAACTGGCTGCTAGGCCTGTTTTCACTGGACATTGGCATCGATCTCGGCACTGCCAACACTCTTGTGTATGTGCGTGGCAAGGGCATCGTCATTAACGAGCCATCCTGGGTCGCGGTGGACAAAAAGACGCGCCGTCCACTTGCCATCGGTGCGGAGGCCAAGGAACTAGTGGGGCGGACCCCAACTAATATCTTGGCTATACGGCCGCTTCGCGATGGGGTCATCTCTGAGTTCGAGATAACCGAGGCGATGCTGCGCTATTTCATCGATAAAGCACACGAGCAAAACTACGTTCCGATACCGCGCCCGCGGGTGGTGGTGGGCGTCCCTAGCGGAGTGACCGAGGTGGAAAAGCGCGCGGTGTACGATGCTACTCTCGCGGCGGGTGCGCGCGCGGCTTACCTGATAGAAGAACCTATGGCTGCCGCAATCGGAGCCGGGCTGCCCGTTGGGGAGGCGCGCGGCTCGATGGTGCTTGATATCGGCGGTGGCACTACCGAGATCGCGGTCTTTTCCATGGGCGGAATTGTTATTAGCCGCTCCCTGCGGGTGGCCGGGGATGAGATGGACGAGGACATCATCGAGTACGCGCGCTCGAAACATAACCTTGCCATCGGTGAGCGCATGGCCGAGCGCGTGAAAGTATCAGTCGGCTCCGCGTATTCGCTGCCGGAAGAAAAGATGGTGACATTGCGCGGTCGCAACTTGGTGACCGGACTGCCGCAAGCGGTCGAAGTCTCGTCAATTGAGATTCGGGATGCGCTAGGGGAATCGGCGCGCACTCTCATTAACCTCGTCAAAGAGGCCATCGACGAAACGCCCCCGGAGATCATCGCGGACCTGATGGAAACGGGCGTCTGCCTTGCGGGCGGGGTGGCGCAGCTGCAGGGGTTGGCGCAGCGATTACAGGACGAGATTAAGGTGAAATGCTGGGTGGCCGAAGACCCGCTGACGTGCGTGGCGCGCGGCGCTGGCTATATTTTAGATGACCTCGACACTCTGGTGCGTTTCACGGTGGGGCTGGAGCGTGGCAGCACACAGCACCACTGACTAAGCAAATGTCACTGGGTTCCCGGGCCGCGAAACCGTTAAGCGTATACTTGCCCCGGCAGGCGCTCGGGATGCTTACTCTGGGTGGCGGCGTGGCCGCGTTACTCGCGTTGACGCCGCTGTCCTTGGGAATTCTGTTTCTAGTCTGGGGAATTGCAATCGCGATCGCACTGTTCGAGCCCCTTTCCGCTCTCGTGCTGGCCCTGCTGTTTGGCCCTACGCGTGCGCTGGTGGCTGCCACGTGGCCGGGCGCGCCGTTATTCCCCGGTCAGGTTCTCTTCGGCCTGTTCGCGCTGGCGTGGCTGCTGCGCGGTCTGTTCCGGCGCACGCTGCGCTTGCGAATGCCCGCTTTCACCGTGCCGGCGCTGCTTTATGTGAGTGTCGGTGCGCTTTCTCTGTGGGGGGCGGCAGACCCGTTGGGCGGACTGGCCGAATTAATCAAATGGCTGCAACTTCTTGCGGTGGCATTACTGGTGTTTGACTGCTGCCGGCGGCGTCACGTGGGCTGGGTGCTGACAGCGGCTCTGACCTCGGGTGTGCTGCAGGCGGTGGTTGGCCTGTGGGAGTTCGGCCTGCGCGGTAGCGGCCCGGAGGCTTTCGAACTCGCCCCGGACTTGTTTCGCGCCTACGGAACCTTCGAGCAACCCAATCCCTTCGGAGGTTTCATGGGAATGGTATGGCCGCTAGCTGCCGGACTTTTCTTAGGGTTGCTTTCAGCAGCGCGGACGCCGGTAAAAGCGCCTCGCACCGGTCTGGGCGTGCTCGTGCTCGTGGCCGCTGTGCTCGCGTTGGGGGGGCTGATGGTTTCGTATTCGCGCGGAGCCTGGTTTGGCTCACTGGCCGCAGCCGGCGTGATGGGGGTGTTCTGGCCGCGTCGGCGCGGATGGGGAATTGTTATGGCGCTGCTCGGGCTGGCGGCTGTTTTTGTGGTGGCGCGCGTCGGCGTTCTGCCGGAGGATGTCGTGGAGCGCTTTGATTCGGTGGCGGAATTCACGCGCGTGCAAGATATGCGTGGCGCAGCCAATGACGCTGTGAATTTTTCCCTCATTGAACGGTTGGCGCACTGGCAGGCGGCCAGTCGCATGGCGTCCGCGCACCCGTGGTTGGGTGTGGGGCTGGGTAATTTCCAGGCCGCTTATCCTGATTATCGCTTGCTCAATTGGGAGCATGCGTTGGGTCATGCACATAATGTTTACCTGAACGCTGCGGCTGAGACCGGGTTGCTGGGGCTGGGCGCATATCTGCTGCTGTGGGGCATCGTGTTCGCTGTCACGTTGCGGACGCTGGGAGGCAGCACCGGTTGGCGGCGGGGGGTTGCGCTGGGGCTGCTGGGTGTGTGGACGCATGTGACGGTGCACAACCTGGTAGATTATCTTTTCGTGAACAACGTGCATCTGTACTTGGGGGCGTTGCTTGGCGTGCTTGCGGCAATTGTCCCGCCCACCGGAACCACGAACTTCAGTCAGGCGAGCGGGTGATTCGGTGAAATCAATCCTGAAAACGGCGTGGCTCAATCGCCGGGAGTTGAAACGCTTCGCGAAATTCAGTGTGGTGGGCGCGATCGGGTTTGTGATAGATACCGGCGCTCTGAACATTATGGTGGGTGTCCTCGGCATGTCCACCGGCTCGCTGCGACTGCTGGCCAAAACTATCTCTTTTTTTCTCGCGCTGACTAGCAATTTCATCTGGAATCGCTACTGGACATACCCGGAATCGCGTTCAAAGCGGCTGCGTGTGCAAGCGGCGCAATTCGCGCTCGTGAACGCAGTTGGACTGGCTTTGAATCTGCTCATCTTCGGTGGTGTCAGTTCGCTTCTGATTCCGTTGCTGCAGGGCTTGTACGGGGAGCGCTCTGGGTTGATGTTGGGAACAAATGCCGGCCAGGTGTGCGCGGTCGCGGTGGTGCTATTCTGGAATTTCTTCGTCAATCGTCATTGGACTTACAGCGACGTCGATTGAGGGCTGACAGGTGAGAATAGGCTTGGAGGTCACCGCCGCCGTGAGGCAGCGGGGCGGCATCGGCCGTTATGTGCGCGAATTGCTGCGTGCGTTAGCCGCGCTGGACAGCGAGAATGCATATAACCTTTTTTACGCCGCCGACAATTGCATCGCAGGAGCCTTACCGGCGCTGCCAGCCAATTTCCGCGCTCGCCGGCTTCCCTTCCACGACATCTGGCTGGCGCGCGTGTGGCAGCGTCTGCACGTGCCGCTGCCGGTTGAGATTATCACCGGGCGCGTGGATGTCTATCACTCGCCCGATTTCACCTTGCCGCCCACGCTCGGGCGCACGCCCACACTGTTGACCGTGCACGACCTTTCGTTTGCGCGTCATCCGAGTTCGGCCGCGCCCGGGCTGCGTGGCTATCTGGATGTGATGGTGCCGCGTTCGGTGCGTCGCGCCACGCATGTGCTCGCGGACTCGCAGGCCACCAAAGATGACCTCATGGCGCTTTACGGAACTCCGGCGGCAAAAATTACCGTGCTGTACGCGGGTGTGGCAGCCGGATTCCAGCCTGTGGACGACCCCGGCGTACATGCAGCAGTGCGCGGGCGTTATGGTCTAGGCGAGCGACCGTACGTGCTTTCAATCGGGACTTTGCAACCGCGCAAGAATCACGCCCGACTAATCGAAGCTTTTGACCGCGTGCTACGCGATTCTGAGTACAATCTGGTGCTAGCGGGAGGCGAGGGCTGGCTGTACGATGAAGTCTACGCGCAGGTGGCGGCGCGCGGGCTGCCGGAACGGGTGCTTTTCCCAGGCTTTGTGGCGGAAGATGATCTTCCGGCGCTGTACTCCTCGGCGGCGATAATGGCTTTCCCCTCTCTGTACGAGGGCTTCGGCCTTCCGGTGTTAGAGGCTATGGCCTGTGGTGCTCCGGTGCTTGCATCCACCGCACCATGCCTACCGGAAGTGGCTGGAGATGCGGCCTTGTTGATCGACCCGCGCGACGTCGGCGCGATGGCAGCTACAATTGAGAAACTGGTCAATCAGCCCGAGCTCAGGCACGCGCTGCGGGCAAAGGGCCTGGCGCGCGCCGCGCAGTTTCGCTGGGAGAACTCCGCAGCACACCTGTTGCGGATTTATCGAGAAATCGGAGAACATCCATGAGCGCACAATCTATCCGCGCAGGCAACGCGGACGTGAAGCAGCGGGAGCAGCGGTATGGGAAGGCGGCTGTAGCGTCGTGTGTGAGCATTGCGCAGCTAATGCAACTGGAACACGCCAATCCACTTGGCAATGTGCATGGCGGTACAATCATGAAACTGGCAGACGAGGCCGGAGGCCTGGCCGCGATGCGCCATGCTGGACGCCCGACAGTCACGGTGTTCATCGATTCGATGACCTTCGACAAACCGGTGCAGGTGGGCGCGCTGTTGCACCTGTACGCACTGGTCAGCTGGGTGGGTCGCACCTCGGTTGAAGTGCTGGTCACGGTGGAGGCAGAGAACCCGTTCACCGGCAAGCGCGTGGAAACAAACTCGGCCTTTTTCGTTTATGTGGCTCTGGACGACGATGGATGTCCCACGCCGGTTCCGCGCCTCATCTGCGAGACTGTGCAGGAACGAGAGCGCATAGCCGCGGGGGAAAAACGGCAGCGTCACCGCTTGTCACTTCGGCAATCGTGAGCGTTGCTGGGCATTGGGGTACGCGCTGATACAGATGGTAAGAGAGTAGCAATGGCAGCGAAACAGGGGCGATCACAGAGCGAGGAAAAACGAGAGTCGAAATCCGATTTCGTGCGCGCCGCAGTCTCCGAGGATGCACGCGCGGGCAAATTCGACGGGCGCGTGCAGACTCGCTTTCCGCCGGAACCGAACGGATATCTGCATGTCGGCCATGCCAAATCCATGTGCCTGAATTTTGGCATTGCCGCCGAACACGGTGGGGTGTGCAGCCTGCGCTTCGATGACACTAACCCGGAAAAGGAGGAAGCCGAGTTTGTAGAATCCATCATCGCGGATGTGCGCTGGCTCGGTTTTGACTGGGGCCGTCACCTGCATTACGCCTCCGATTATTTTGAAGACCTGTATCAATTCGCGCTACAGCTGATCCGCGCCGGGAGAGCTTATGTGGACAGCCTGAGCGCTGACGAAATTCGCGCGCATCGCGGCACCCTCACTGAGCCGGGTCGTGAAAGTCCCTATCGCGAACGCACGGTGGACGAGAATCTCGAGTTGTTCGAGGGTATGCGCGCGGGCGAATTCTCTGAGGGCAGCCACGTGCTCCGCGCCAAAATCGACATGCGCAGCGGGAATTTGAATCTGCGCGACCCGGTGATGTATCGCATCTTGCACGCGCGCCACCACCGTACCGGCGACAAATGGTGCATCTACCCGCTGTACGATTTCGCGCATGGCCAATCTGATTCGCTAGAAGGCGTCACTCATTCCATCTGCACGCTGGAGTTCGAAAACAACCGCCCTCTTTACGACTGGTTTCTCCATGAGCTCGGCGTGGCGCACCCTCGCCAGATTGAGTTCGCGCGTTTGAACCTGAGCCACACTGTATTGAGCAAGCGCAAACTGGCAGCGCTGGTGGCTGGCGGGCACGTGAGCGGATGGGACGATCCGCGCATGCCCACTATTTCGGGGATGCGTCGCAGGGGTGTAACCCCTGCGGCCCTGCGCGATTTCTGTGACGTGATTGGAGTGGCAAAGCGCAACACCACGGTGGACATGGCGCTGCTTGAGCACACTCTGCGGCAGGACCTGAACCGCCGCGCGCCGCGCGCGATGGGTGTGCTGCGCCCGCTCCGCGTGCTGCTGCTGAACTACCCTGAAGGCCAGGTCGAGCAACTGGAGGCAGTCAATAACCCTGAAGACATCTCCATGGGCACGCGCAGTGTGCCGTTTTCGCGTGTGCTTTACATTGAACGTGATGATTTTCGCGCAGACCCTCCGCGTAAGTTTTTCCGGCTTGCGCCTGGTCGCGAGGTGCGCCTGCGATATGCCTACTTCATCCGTTGCGAGAGCGTGGTTAAGAACGCAGAAACCGGGGAGGTGGAAGAGCTGCACTGCAGCTTCGACCCGACCACGCGCGGCGGTTCTGCCCCGGATGGTCGCAAGGTGAAGGCCACGTTGCACTGGGTCTCAGCCGCGCATGCGGTGGATGCGGAAGTGCGCCTGTATGAACGCCTGTTCTTGGCGGAGGACCCCGGCGCATTGGCGGCCGAGGATTTGGATTCCAGTTTGAACCCGGAATCGCTGCAGATTCTGCGCGGTTGTAAATTGGAGCCCGGTCTTGCGCAGGCCGCCCCCGGTAGCCGCTTCCAGTTTGAACGCCAGGGATATTTCTGCGTTGACAGCGCGGATTCTTCGAAGCAACGGCCTGTGTTCAATCGCACGGTGGCGCTGCGCGACACCTGGGCGCGCATTGAAAGCGCAAGGAAGAGCGGGGGAAACACTTCAGACTGAGGGGAATCAGAGCGCCGCGGCCACTTCTGGCGAAGTGAGCCGCCGCGCTCTCCAAGCTATGTCTTGGTACTGCTAATTCTCCCCAGGTAGACGACAGGTCTTTTCAGGAAAACTTAGACGATCGATACATCAATGGCTTTTGGACCTCTGTCTGATGGCTCAACAGTGAATTCAACCTGCTGGCCTTCATGCAGTGTCCGAAAACCATCCGCTGTGATAGCACTGTAGTGAACGAAACAATCATCGCCTTCTTCGCGGGCGATGAAGCCAAAACCTTTGGCGTCGTTGAACCACTTCACAGTGCCGCTCTCGCGTTCAGTCATAAGACTTATGCTCCTTATTTTGGACTTTGACGTTTTGCCTATAGTGACGGGTGCTGCTGGGGATATTACCGTGGTGCTTCTAACACGCCTATCGTTTGCATACTCCGTACTCTAGTGCATGATACCGTGGCACATGGATGTTGTCAAGTCTCAGATTCCGGCCGAGATTCGGGAGTATAATGGCTAATAGCGGTTCCGCATCACGAACATTTCTGCCTCAGCCACCTTGGACTTGGCTTTTTTCTGGACGGATTTTGCCTGCGACATACTTTTCTCTATGCGGGAAAGCTCCTTCCGGGCTGCTTCGGTTTCGTCTTTGGCGGGTTCTTCACCGAGCGCCTGCTGCACCTTTTCTTGTTCGGCCTGCAGCGCTTCCAGTTTTGCGGTGGCCTTCGCGAA